>OZSS01000069.1_pt1 | contig 42911 bp, 39 predicted proteins | sample 1779911 | NCBI WGS metagenome assembly OZSS01 (sample SAMEA2603589, study PRJEB24840) | metagenome | biome: Water; feature: Photic zone; material: Seawater sample | place: Mediterranean Sea | collected 2013-11-12 | depth 10 m
GCGGATGAAGAGATTCGAACTCTCGACATTCTCCTTGGCAAGGAGATGCTCTACCACTGAGCTACATCCGCATAACTAGTTTATTTTATCTTAAAAAAGGAATGAAATGAACAAAACCTTACTTTTTTTGAAACTAATTTAAATTTTTAATTAAAGAACCCATCTCAATTGCTTGTAAAGCATAGTTCCAACCAAAGTTGTTTTTTATCCCAGCTCTTTCTAAAGCCTGTTGCATACTATCAGTAGTTAAAACCCCAAAAATAATTGGGACATTATTTTCATGTGAAACCTGTGAAATTCCCTTACTAGCCTCAGAAATAACAACATCATAATGAGAAGTTTCTCCTCTAATAACAGCTCCAAGAGCAATTACAACGTCATAGTTAGATTTTTTCAAAAGTGTTTTAGCTGCTATTGGCAGTTCAAATGATCCAGGAACCCAAACAATATCAATTTCTTTACTTGTTTCTGAAGTATCTAAACCATGCCTTTTAAGACAATCAAGACACCCAGATAATATTTTATTAGTAATTAAATCATTAAATCTTGCTACTACTATGCCTACTTTTAAATTAGAAGCATTGGTAAAAGATCCCTCAAAAATAGTCATTAAATTTTCTTTCTTATATATCTACACTCTCATGAAAAGGTACTAAGTTCAAACTAAGGCTGAAACAATCCCTGTAGCAAAAACTAAAACGAGCCAAACTGCAGCAATAGAATATATTTTTCTTCTACTTTCTTTCTGTCCATCTTCAGTAGAAGGTTGAGTTACATATAAAACGGGAACTCCTACTACCGCGATAAGAGAAGCAAATAAAAGAGCATTTACGAAGAAAAAATTAACTGCCTGCATGATTCAAACTTATTTTTAAATAATTATAGATACTATGATCTCATGAAAATGAATATTTTTGGAGAAAATTTACATACTTTTAGTCAGTTTTAAAATGCAAAACTAAAATATGTTCCTAATATCTATTTATAAATAATAAAAAGATGGAAGAAGATACGATAATTCAGAAGGATTTATTTGCAATTAATCATGAAGTTAAACGCCCAAACAACTCAAGTCAAATTCCTGAAGATTTATCTACTGAAGAATTAAAAAAAGAGTCACAGAAAAGGCCCAGACAAAGAAAAAATTCTACTAATTTAATAAACAAATTTAAAAATAATTCAAATTCAGAAAGAAAGAATGATTGCATTAATGAAAAATCTTACAGTTATAAAACTGTTGAAAAACAAAAATTAACTCCAATTCTCAAACATTATGTGACATTAAAAGAAGAAAACAGCAATAGATTGTTGTTATATAGATTAGGTGACTTTTTTGAATGTTTTTTTGAAGATGCTGTATTAATATCTAACCTATTAGAAATAACCTTAACGAGCAAAGATGCGGGTAAAGATATTGGTAAAATTCCTATGGCAGGAGTCCCTTATCATGCAATGGAGAGATACTGCGCCGAATTAATTAAAAAAAACCATTCAGTAGTTATATGTGATCAGTTAGAAAAAAGTACTGGAAATTACGGAACACCACTGAAAAGAGGAATAACAAGAATAATTACGCCAGGGACTGTAATTGAAGAAGGGATGTTGGTTGCAAAAAAAAATAATTGGATAACTGCAATCCACTTATCAGAAAACATTTCAGAAGATTTATATGAATGGGGTATTTCAAGAGCTGATGTGAGTACAGGAGAATTATTAACAATGGAGGGACAATCAATCTCTAAATTATTCGATGAAATTATTAAATTAGATACATCAGAAATCATCATAGGAAGCAATGAAGAGAAAAAGTTATTAGAAAACCAAAATCAACAAATTACATATACTGTCACCCAAGAAACTTTTTTCAGTATTAATGAAGCATGTTCAACTATAAAAAATTATTTTCAAATTCTTAGTTTAGAGGGCCTAGGACTCAAGCATTTAAATAATGCAACTAAAGCACTTGGTGGCTTACTAAATTATTTAGAGAAAATCAATCCTTCAAATTTAGAGAACGATTCTTCTTTAAAAATTTCTTTAGATTTTCCACAAATACAATTTCCAAAAGATCATTTAATTATTGATTATCAAACTCAAAAAAATTTAGAAATAAAAAATACACAAAGAGAAAATAATTATGCTGGTTCACTTCTGTGGAGTATTGATAGAACATATACCTGTATGGGTGCAAGATGTTTAAGAAGATGGATAGACTCTCCATTATTAAATATTGATGAAATTAATAAAAGACAAAATATTATTTCAAACTTTTTAGAGTCTAAAAAGTTACGGACAGACACCCAAAATATACTTAGAGCAATGGGCGATTTAGAAAGACTTTCAGGGAGAGCATGTGCAGGGCATGCTAGTCCAAGAGATTTAATTGCAATCTCAGAGGGGTTAAAAAAATTACCTAGATTAAAGTCTATTGTTGAATTATTTAAGTATGAAATCCCATCCTGGACGAATCAATTAAAAAATATTGATAATGAGCTTTTGGAGTTAGCCGATCTAATAAGCTTCAAGCTAGTAGAAAATCCACCTTTAAATACTAGTGAAGGAGGCATTATCCATGATGGGGTTGATAATGTGTTGGATGGCTTACGTAATTTAATAGACGACTACTCAGATTGGTTGAATCAAGAGGAATTAAAAGAAAGAAAAATTAGTAAAATATCAAATTTAAAAATTCAATTCCATAAAAACTTTGGTTATTACATATCAATTAATAAATCTAAAGTTAATTTAGCACCTGCTCATTGGATTAAAAGGCAAACTCTTACTAATGAGGAAAGATATGTAACCACAGAAATCAAGAATAGAGAAAGTAAAATATTTCAAGTCAAAAATCGCGCGGCTGCTAAAGAATACGAATTATTTTGCGAAGTAAGAAATCTTGTATCTTCCAAAATAAAAAGGATTAGATCCGTAGCAAAAGCTATTGCCTGTATAGATGCATTACTTGGTTTAGCAATTACATCATTAGAAAATAATTTTATAAAACCGACTATTTCACCCATTACTAATTTAACAGACCAACAAAGCACAAAGATTATTGGAGGAAGGAATCCTATAGTTGAACAACTATTAACAAATAGACAATTTATATCTAATGATATTTTGTTTAATAATAAGCAAAAATTAATAATATTAACTGGTCCAAATGCAAGTGGAAAGAGTTGCTTTATTAGACAAATAGGATTAATACAAATTCTGGCTCAAATTGGAAGCTTCGTCCCTGCAAGCAAAGCCGATATTCAAATTGTAGATCGAATATTTACAAGAATTGGAGCCGTAGATGATCAATCAACTGGACAATCGACATTCATGGTAGAAATGTCAGAGACAGCATCAATACTAAATCAAGCGACATCAAACTCTCTTGTCTTACTTGATGAGATAGGAAGAGGGACCTCTACTTTTGATGGGCTATCTATAGCATGGTCAGTAAGTGAATATCTTGCAAAAAAAATTGTATGCAATACAATCTTTGCTACTCATTATCATGAACTAAATTATCTTAAAAATACAAATACAAACGTAGAAAATTTTCAGGTATTAGTAAAACAGAAGAAAGATCAACTATTTTTTTGTCATAAAATTGAAAAAGGTGGTGCGAACAAAAGTTATGGAATTGAAGCCGCTAAGTTAGCCGGGGTTCCTAAAGAAGTTATTAATAAAGCTATATTAGTTTTAGATTATTTAGAAAAAAATAATCAGTTGAATGCTCAAATTAAAATTAAATAAAATTTTAAACAGATTATATAAAAATTATTTTAAATAGTTTCTCTTAATAAGGCATTAACAGCTGCTGCGGCCATTGCAGCCCCTCCTCTCGTAGAGTTCATAACAATTCTAGGATAATTAGTGTTGAGTAATTTATTTTTACTTTGCCTAACACCAATAAAACCTACAGGCATTCCAATAATTAAACTAGGAATCTGTTGTGAATTCTGTATAATCTCTAATAAATTGACTAATGCCGTTGGAGAACTTCCAATAACAATAATTGGCGATTGACTTCCTGAATTTTTAGCAGATAATTCAATCCAACCTTTTTCTATCCCATAAGCAGTTTTAGTCAACCCTGATAAATCTCTATCATCAAACCAATGTTTCGCCGAAACAACTGAGTTTCCGTTTGTATTTTTTGCCATTGATTTAATAGCTGCTGCTGCCATATCAGTATCAGTCAATATTGGTGCTCCAGCTTTAAGAGATGTAATACCTTTTTCGCACGCCCCTTCACTAAACTCCAAAAGCTTCTGAATATTAAAATCACCTGAAGTATGCACTAATCTTTCTAAAACTTTATTTTCCAAGTAATTAAAATTATTTTCAATCAAATTAGATTTAATAAACCTAATACTTTCTAAAAAAATAGGATGATCTTTTATCATTAAAATTTAATTTATTTTATCTTAAAGAAAGCATAATTATAATAAGATTCTTTTTTGCAGATATGCCAATACAAATAATATGGGGAAATGATTTAAATGCAAGTAATAAGTTTATAAAAAAAATAATTGATGAAAAAGTATCCAAAACATGGGGAGAAATAAATATTAGTTACTTAAATGGTGATGATGATAATCAAATAAAACAAGCATTTGATGAAATACTAACACCTCCTTTGGGGGATGGATCTCGAGTAGTTGTATTAAAAAATAACCCATTATTCACAAATAAAAATGAGGAAATAAGACTCAAATTTGAGAAAATTTATCAAAACATTCCAAGTAACACTTACTTTCTTTTACAAAATACAAAAAAACCAGATTCAAGACTAAAGAGTACAAAATTTATTCAAAATTTAATAAAAAAAGATTTAGCAATTGAAAGCTCATTTTCATTGCCCGATATCTGGGATTTTGAAGGCCAGAAAAGATACTTAGAATTCACAGCAAATTCGATGAATATTCATCTAGGTAAAGGGACCGCTGATTTAATTATTGATTCAGTAGGAAATGATAGTTTTAACTTAGTTAGCGAATTATCTAAAGCAAAGATATATCTATCTGCAATAAATAATAACGAAAACAAAGAACTTATTCTAGAAAGTGATGATGTAAAAAAAATATTCAATGATCAACAGTCAAATATCTTTAAAATAATCGATCATCTATTACAAAATAATATTAGTGATGGTCTTATAGAAATATATTATTTATTAAAAAAAGGAGAACCTGCTTTAAGGCTCAATGCAGGATTAATAAGTCAAATCAGAATGCATACCATAGTAAAATTACTTCATAAATCTGGTGAGCAAGATTTATCAAAAATATGCAAACTTGCAAATATATCTAACCCAAAAAGAATTTTTTTTATCCGTAAAAAAGTAAACAATATATCCTCAGATTTCTTAATTAAATTGATGAGTAATTTATTAGATATTGAATCATCACTAAAAAAAGGCAATAATCCTATTAATGTATTTACGGAAAATCTCGTTAACTTAAGTTAATCAAATATTAAGTTTAATAATTTATATTATGATTTAATTATGGCTTTATTAATCAAAAAATTTGGCGGCACATCGGTTGAAGACATCACAAAAATTAAGGCGATTGCACAAAGTATTATTCAAAGTAAAGAAGCTGGAAATGATATCGTCGTAGTTGTATCTGCAATGGGTCATTCTACAGATCACTTAAATAAGTTAGCAGAATCAATCAGCAAAAATCCCAATAGCCGAGAATTAGATATGCTCCTCTCTACAGGGGAGCAAGTAACTATGGCACTTCTATCAATGTCATTAAATGAATATGGGATTCCTGCAATATCTTTGACAGGTAGCCAAGTGGGAATTGTTACTGAATCAATTCATGGAAAAGCAAGAATTCTAGATATCAAAACAGAACGAATACAAAACTATATTAATCAAGGTTATGTAGTAGTAGTTGCAGGGTTTCAAGGCTCAACGCTTAGTCATACTGGATCAATGGAAATCACAACTTTGGGAAGAGGGGGTTCAGATACTTCAGCAGTAGCACTATCCACAGCATTAGGTGCAGAAACTTGCGAGATATATACAGATGTTCCTGGAGTTCTTACCACTGATCCAAGAATTGTACCTAATGCAAAATTATTAGATATTATTAGTTGTGAAGAGATGCTAGAACTTGCGAGTGTGGGTGCTTCAGTACTTCATCCAAGAGCTGTAGAAATTGCTCGCAATTATGGAATTAAATTATATGTGAAATCGAGTCAAACCCTCTCAAATGGCACTCTTCTACATAGCAAAATTAAACCATTAGCTTTAAAAAGAGGAGGGTTAGAATTAACAAAGACTGTTAATAGTCTTGAAGTATTAGAAAAGCAAACCGTATTTAGTATTTCCAAACTACCTGACAGACCTGGAATTGCAGCTCAAATATTTGAAACCTTGTCTGAAGCGAACATTAATGTTGATTTAATAATCCAAGCTACACATGATGGGAAGAGTAATGATATTGCATTTACAGTTAATGATTTTGAGTTAACCAAAACAATTGATCAATGTAAATTAATAACAAATCAATTAGGTGGCGAATATGATTTCAAAAAAAATATGACTAAATTAAGTATTCAAGGAGCTGGGATAATGGGGAGACCAAGTGTATCAGCTGATTTATTTGATACTTTATCCCAAGCAAACATAAATGTAAGATTAATAGCTACCAGCGAAATCAAAGTCAGCTGCGTAATTGATATTGACAATATTCCAAAAGCTATTAGATTTGTCAGTGAAAAATTTAAATTATCTGATAAACAAATATTTATTAATCCAGTAATTGAGAGAGAAGATCAGCCTGAGGTAAGAGGAATTGCATTAGATAAAAATCAAGTTCAAGTTAGCATTCGGAACCTACCTGATAAACCTGGGGTGGCAGCTTCAATATGTTTAGCTCTCGCAGAGAATAATTTAATTTTTGATACTATTGTGCAATCTGAAAGGTTAACATCTTTAAAAACCAAAGACATAAGTTTCACCATGAGCAAGCAAGATAGAGAAAGAGCTAATACAATTTTCCACTCTTTAACAAAAAAATTGGCAGGATCATTCATCGAAGATGGACCAGCTATAGCTAAAGTAAGCACAGTTGGAGCTGGAATGGCATTTAAGGTTGGAACAGCTGGGAAAATTTTTAGAGCACTTGCTAATAAAAATATTAATATTGAAATGATTGCTACAAGTGAAATAAGAACTTCTTGTATCGTCTTAGAAAAAGATTGTGACCAAGCAGTTAATGCAATTCATTCTTATTTCCAATTAGATAAATAAGTAATTATTTAAGTATTTCTAGATAATTTTTGCCTGAGTTTCTTAATTCTATCTCTAAGATTTGCAGCCTCTTCAAAATTTAGTTCTTTTGCTGCATCTTTCATTTTATTTTCTAACTTATCAATTAAGCTAGGCATTTCATCTAGTAAACATTGATTATCTTTAGCATTTAAAATATCGTCCGTTTTATTACTAACAATGTTTATCAGATCTTTAGATAATCCTCCAGTATCTAATTTTCTGGAAAGCTCTAAAAAAGATAATATTGAATTTTCAATTTTCTTACCTGCAGGTTTTGGAGTAATGCCATTGATTTGATTATATTTTTTTTGGATAGTTCTTCTTCTATCAGTTTCAGATATCGCTCTTTTCATTGATTCAGTAAAGTTATCTGCATAAAGTAAAGCAACCCCCTCAACATGTCTTGCCGCTCTTCCAATAGTTTGAATTAGGGATCGCTCTGCTCTCAAAAAGCCCTCTTTATCAGCATCTAAAATAGCAACCAAAGAAACTTCAGGGAGATCAAGACCTTCTCTTAGCAAATTTACTCCAACCAGTACATCATATTCACCCAATCTAAGATCTTGAATAATCTCTATCCTTTCAATCGAATGAATTTCAGAATGCAAATATCTCACCCTTACTTTATTGTCAGATAAAAAATCCGTAAGATCTTCTGCCATCCTTTTTGTAAGAGTAGTAACCAATACTCTCTGGTTCTTTTTAGCTCTAACTCTTATTTCTGATAAAAGATCATCTATTTGTCCATCACTAGGCCTTACATCAATTATGGGATCTAAAACCCCTGTAGGTCTAATAACCTGTTCAATAAACTTGCCTTCGCATTGATCCAACTCCCATTGGCCAGGGGTTGCACTAATAAACAATGTCTGTCTGGATTTTTCCCAAAACTCTTCACACTTTAAAGGTCTATTATCTGCAGCACTCGGTAATCTAAAACCATGATCTATTAATACTTTTTTTCTAGCTTGATCTCCGTTATACATTGCATGTAATTGCGGACATGTTACGTGACTTTCATCAACTACTAATAACCAATCTTTTGGGAAATAATCTATTAGACATTCTGGAGGAGTTCCTTCTTCTCTACCAGCCAAATGACGTGCATAATTTTCAACACCATTACAATATCCAACTTCTCTTAGCATTTCCAAATCATATTTTGTGCGCTGCTCTAAACGCTGCGCCTCCAACAACTTGCCTTCATAAGCAAATTTATCGAGTTGTTCTTTTAATTCATTTCTAATAGCACTAATGGCAGAATCTAGTCTCTCTTTTGGAGTGACAAAATGCTTGGCTGGATAAACACTCACTTGATCAAGACTCTCAAGAATCTCTCCAGTTAATGGATCAACAAATCTAATAGCCTCAATCTCATCTCCAAATAATTCAATTCTTATCAATCTGTCTTCATAAGCTGGTCCAATTTCTAATACATCTCCCTTAATTCTAAATCTACCTCTCGTAATTTCTGTATCATTTCTTGTATATTGATTATCCACAAGCGCTCTTAGAGAAGAACGTAAATCTATAGATTCACCAACAGCAAATTTAACAGCAGCTTTTAAATATTCACTTGGTATTCCTAAACCATAAATACAACTAATAGATGCAACAACAATTACATCCTTCCTCTCAAATAATGATCTAGTAGCCGAATGCCTAAGCATATCAATCTCTTCATTAATTGAAGCAGTTTTTGCTATGTAAGTATCGCTTACTGGTACATAAGCTTCTGGCTGATAATAATCATAGTAAGAGATAAAGTATTCAACAGCATTTTTAGGAAAAAACTGCCTTAATTCATTACATAATTGAGCTGCTAAAGTTTTATTATGAGCCAGAATAAGTGCTGGTCTTCCAGTTTGCTGAATTACATTAGCAATAGTAAAAGTTTTTCCCGTTCCAGTTGCTCCTAAAAGGGTCTGAAACTCTTCGCCACTATTAACTCCTTGAACTAACTTCTTAATGGCTTTAGGTTGATCACCATTTGGTTGATAAGGTGCTTGAAGCTTATAGTTATTCATTCATCTAATAACTTAAGATTTTTTATATCTTAGGAAACTTTTTCTTTAATCATTGAATTTTTCAAAGATTCTTTTAGGCCTCTAACAACAGCAACCATTGATATTAAATCATCTAATTTATTTACTACAGATCCAACTCCGACTGCAGAAGCTCCACATGATACTGCCAAAGGACATGTTACCTCACTTAAACCTGAAGCACTCATGATAGGAATATTAATAGACTGTTTCTCAAATTCCTTGAATATTGCAAAAGTAGCCGCCAAAGTAGGTACTGACTTTTCTAATAATCCTTGAATTCCTGAACTATATGGGTTAGAACTTTTGCCTCCTTCAGTTTGAATAATATCAGCGCCTTCAAGAACTAATTTAATTGCAAGATCTACTTGTTTATCAATAGGCATATTATGTGGAACTGTCACTGATAGAGGAATATTAGGTAAAAGATCTTTAGTTTCTTTTGTAAGATTTAAAATTTTCTCCTCCGAAAAAGTAATTCCTTGGTCATAAAAACTATCGTAATTACCTATTTCTATTAAAGAAGCTCCTGCCTTAACTGAATTTATAAAAGACTTAGGCTCTACGGAACTTACGCAAATTGGTAATGGTGAAATCCCAATCGCGGATTCAACTAATTCAGGTTTACAAGCTATATCAATTAAATCGGCTCCGCCCATCGAGGCTGCTTCTACAATTTTGTTAACAGTTTGGGTTTCAAAATTACTTAATCCTGAAATAACTTTGAGTAAAGATTTACTGCTAAGCTCTTCTTGAATTTTTTGTGGCAAAAGATTAATCAGACTCATAGATTTGATGAATTTATTACCTGATTGTGACATTGTTTTATTAAAACAGTGAATTTTTAAAAAAATATTATCTGAGTTAAACAATATGTCTGATAAAAATTCGTCGCAAAAAAATTGGACATCCTGGCATCATCTCCTGCACAAAGAAATTTTGGGCAATAAAACATTAATTCCTGATGGAGCAAATCTATTAATAGCAGTTTCTGGAGGACAAGATTCGATGGCTTTATTGAACCTAATCAACGATATGAAAACGCAACATAATTGGTTTGTGAATGTTTGGCATGGAGATCATCAATGGCATGAAAAATCAGCGAAATATGCACTTGAATTGAAAAGTTACTGTAATAAAAAAAATATTTCATTTTTTTTTGATCAAGCAAATAAAAATAATATTTCTTCTGAAGAAAAAGCAAGAGATTGGAGATACAAGAAATTAAGTGAAAGGGCAAATCAATTATTAATTGAGAACCAAAAGGAAATTGATATTTACTTATTAACGGGTCACACGAATACAGATAATGCAGAAACATTTTTATTAAATTTAGCTAGAGGAAGCAATTATGCAGGACTAAGCTATATCAACAAAAAAAGATTACTTAAACATCACATTTTTTTAATAAGACCATTATTGATATTTTCTAGAGAAGATACCAAAAAGTTTTGCCAACATCAAAACATTCCCATTTGGGAAGACCCGACTAACTGCGATCTAACAATTAAAAGGAATTTAGTTAGGGGGAAAATTATCCCTATTTTGGAAACTATGTATCCTGGTTGTTCTAAAAGGATAAATAGTTTTGCAGAAAAAATGAGCAATTATAAGAATGAGCAAAATGATCTCAGTAAGCTTGCATCCCTTTATTGTGAAGATGCAATTGGTGTAAAGAGGGAATTATTAAATAGCTTATGCATTGAAGCAAGATGTACTATTTTAAATACTTTTCTAAAGAAGGATTGTACAAAACAATTAAGCTCAAAAAATTTAACTCATTTAGCTTCTTCAATTCTTGAGAAAGATAGAGGCAAAATAGATTTACCAGATGGATTTGAGATTGTTTGGAATAAGGACTATATAAATCTAGAAAAAAACTAGTTTGATACTGCAGATCTCCTTCTTCTAGTCCTACCTGCAGGTGCCTCCTCTGTCTTAGCTACTGGAGTTTTAACAGAATCTTTTACAGATTGATTATTCTTTACTTGATTTGTATTTCTAGCTGATGGATTATTTTTATAATTATTTTGATTGCGGTTTATATTTTGATTATTAACATTTGGATAATGTTTATTTTTTGGATGCTGATTTTGCTCATTAACTATTTGAGGTTTATAAGCTCGGGTTCCGCTTGGTGCAGGTTGAGCTAAGCATAGAATTAATGGCTCTACTTGTAATTCTCTTCGCATTCTTCTAGTTAAACCATTTTCAATCTCTCTTTGGACCCCAATCCAATCAACTTCAAAACTATTGGGACTGGTTTGTCTTGATAATTGTTTCCAGCGGTTTTCTAGTACCCAATTTATCTCCCTTTCGGTCCACATTGACATTTTTCTTGGATCAGCTGATATTACTACCCCTCTTAAACTTACTCGTGGTGGAGCTACCATATTACCATCTGTACTTATAGGGGCTAAAACAGTAACTATTCCATCATCTGCTAACTGCTGTCTCTCTTTTAGAGCTCTTGCATCTACCACACAAGTCCTTGTATTATCCAGCATTTCAATTCCAGACTTTACTGGATCTCCTTGAATCATTGAATCAGCTCTAAGCTCAATTGTGTCTCCATTATCAAGGATGAGTATATTATTGGGATCTACGCCCATCGATTCAGCGGTTTTACCATGCAAAACTTGCATTCTATATTCGCCATGTACTGGAACAAAAAACTTTGGTTTAATTAACGCTAGCATCAATCTTTGATCATCTCTACATCCATGACCAGAAACATGAATTCCATGTTCTTTACCATAAATAACATTAGCTCCCAATTTAATTAATCTATCAATACTGTGCACTACAGAAATTGTATTTCCTGGAATTGGACTAGAAGAAAAAATTACTGTATCAGTAGTTTTGAGTTTAACGTGTGGATGTTCATCTCTTCCGATCCTACTTAATGCAGCCATTACCTCTCCTTGACTACCTGTCATTAAGAGTAGAGTTTCTCTATCAGGTAAATCTCTTATGCTTTTAATTGGGAAAAAGAGATCGTCAGGACATTTTATATAGCCTAATTCACGACATTTACCAACAACATTTAGCATTGATCGTCCCATTAATCCAATTTTACGTCCATGCTTCATTGCTAATTGGATCACCATCGCAACTCTATGGGTTGAACTTGCAAAAGTGGTAAGCATAACTCTACCTTTGGCTTCAGATATTATTCGATCTAAATTTGGAAAAACAGAAATTTCTGAAGGAACAAAACCCTTTACTTCGGAATTTGTAGAGTCCGAGAGTAAGCAAAGAACCCCCTTCTCTCCATAAAATGCCATTCTTTCAATATCAGCATGTTTGTTATCAGGTGGCAGATGATCAAATTTAAAGTCCCCAGTAAAGAAAACAACACCTACTGGAGTAGTTAGAGCTAAAGAAAAACTATCGCCAATTGAGTGAGTATTACGTATAAATTCTAATGAAAAATGCTGGCCAAGTTTGACAACTTGCCTTGGTTCTATAGTCTGTGTTGTTGTCCTATCAGCCACGCCTGCTTCTTCCATTTTTCCTTTAAGCATTGATATCGCTAAAGGTGGGCCATAAATCACAGGAATATTAAATTTCTTTAAATGATGAGAAATTCCACCAATATGGTCTTCGTGACCATGGGTTACTATCATTCCACGAAATCTATTTAAGTTAGCTTGCAAATAGGATGTATCAGGCATAACAACATTCACACCATGCATGCCATCACTTGGAAAAGCGAGTCCCCCATCTATTAAAATGATGTCATCTTGGTATTCAAAAACACATGTATTTTTACCTATTTCATGAAGACCCCCTAATGGAATAATTTTTAAAGCAGGTTCATTTGATCTTTTTGTTTGAGATAAGGTTTGAGTATTATTTGATTTGATTTGATTTGAATTCATAATAAAAGTATTTTAACAAGCAAAAAATGTGGTTATTAAAGTCAAAGTAACTTTATTAAAGCGTTAAAAAAAGTATTTACAAAGACAGATTTTGAATTATCTGAAGTAAGCTTTCTCTCTTTTCTTTAATAAGAGGCGTTAATGGATTCCTAGGAGAACCAACTTGCCAACCTCGTAGTTCTAAAGCTGCTTTGATGGGAATTGGATTTGTCGTTTCAAAGAGTGCCTTGAAAAGTGGTTGCAGTTTTTCATGAATATCAAGAGCAATAGATATTTCACCTTTTTGAAATGATTCAATCATAGTTTTAAGCTGCAACCCAACAATGTGGCTAGCTACGCTTACTACACCAACAGCACCAACAGATAACATAGGAAGCAACAATGAATCATCGCCACTATATATTGAAAGTTTAGAGCCGCACGCCGCCCTTAACTCTGTCACTTCTTCTATTCTACCGCTTGCTGCTTTAATACTGAGAATATTTGGGAAATTCATAAGTTTATTTACAGTGGTGGGCAATAAATTACAACCAGTTCTTCCAGGGATGTTATACAACATTAAAGGTAAATCACTAGCTGCATTAGCTATAGAACTAAAGTGTTTATAAAGACCTTCTTGAGGGGGCTTATTGTAGTAAGGGACAACAACTAAAGCACCATCCGCACCAAATTCATAAGCTTTTTGGGTAGCTTCTATAGCCTCACTAGTACAGTTACTACCTGTACCAACAATCACTTTAGATCTAGAATTTAAAGAACCTTTTACTGCAACAAACAAATTATGTTGTTCAGCCCATGTAAGAGTTGGAGACTCTCCTGTGGTCCCACAAAGCACAATTCCATCAGAGCCATTTTCACAAAGGTAATTAGAAAGTTTAATAGCTAATTCATAATCAACTGCACCATTTTTTTTAAATGGAGTAACCATAGCTGTCAAAATTCTTCCGAATAATGGATTAGAAAATTTAGTATTGTTGGGAATCATTTTTTTGCAATTAATAATTCTGCTATTTGAACAGCATTAAGTGCTGCTCCTTTCCTTATTTGATCTCCACATAACCATAATTCTAATCCATTAGAATTACTAATATCAGTTCTTATTCTTCCTACCGCAATATTATCTCTTCCCATCACATCATTTGGCATCGGGAACCTATTTTTTTCATAATCTTCTATTATTTCTAAACCTTTAGCTTTTTTCAATTGATTAATAGCATAAGAAGGTTTGATAACATCATCAAATTCAACATTAACTGATTCAGAATGAGCTCTAAGAACGGGAACTCGAACGCATGTTGCAGATAGTTTTAAATCAGTAATATTTAGTATTTTGCGAGTTTCATTTGTCATTTTCATCTCTTCTTCGCAGTAATTATTTGAAAGCATTGGTGAATTATGTAGAAAGAGATTAAATGCTAAGGAATATGGTAAGACTTCACTTTCTTTCGGATCTCCCTGCAAATATTTCTTAGTTAAAAACTGTAATTCCTCCATTGCTAATTGACCAGCTCCACTTACCGATTGATAAGTTGAAACGATTACTCTTTTAATCGGAGAAATTTTATTCAAAGGAGCTAAAACTAGAGTCAGTAATATTGTTGTGCAATTCGGATTAGCGATAACACCATTATGCTTTAAAGCTTCACAAGCATTTACTTCCGGAACAACAAGAGGAACATCATTTTCTAATCTGAATGCACTTGAATTATCAATTAGTACAGCATTTTGATCTTTAACTGTAGATAACCATTTTTTTGAAATACTTCCACCTGCGGAAGCAAGAACTAAATCAACATTCAAAAATTCTTCTTTTGAAGCTTTTTTAGTAATAATTTCTTCTCCTTTCCATTTGACTATTTTCCCTTCTGACCGCTGAGATGAAAGCAAAACTAATTCTGAGATAGGAAAATCTCTTTCTTCAAGAATTTTAAGTAGTTCAGATCCAACAGCACCTGAAGAACCTAAAACAGCTACTTTTAATGGTCTATTTGGCAAAAAAGGAGAATTTCTCACTATATGAATTAAAAAATTATAAAATTTAATATTTTTCTTACTGTATCAAAAAAGTTAACTTCAAGGAAATCACTTAATGTGGAATAATTAAGATTCTGCCTATTGTAATAATTTTAAAAACTCAAACATGATTAAAGAAGAATTAATAGTAAAAACTACCGCACTACCCCAAAGTAGAGTTGCACTTGAATTAGAAATACCATCTAATACATGCAAATCATGCGTAAATGAGACAATAAATTCAATTAGTCGTTCGGCCAAAATTCCTGGATTTAGGCTTGGCAAAATTCCAAAACAAGTATTGATACAACGAATCGGCATTACTCAACTACATGCCTCTGCCCTAGAAAAAATAATTGATAAATCTTGGAACCAAGCTTTAAAGATGGAATCAATAGAGCCACTAAGTGAACCAGAATTAGTTGATGGATTTGAATCAATACTAAAAATTTTTAATCCGGAAAAACCTTTAAAAATTACTCTACAAACTGATATTGCACCCGAATTAAAATTAAAAAAATCAAAAGGTCTATCAGTTGAGATTAAAAAAAGTAAGTTTGACCCCAAATCCATAGATGAAGCTTTGGAAAAATCAAGAAATCAATTAGCAAATATTATTCCAGTTAATAACAGGCCTGCTAAGTTAGGAGACATCGCGGTAGTTAGTTTCAAAGGTATTTACAAAGATTCCAAGAAAGAAATCGACGGGGGATCTAGTGATTCAATGGATCTTGAATTAGAAAAGAACAAAATGATTCCAGGCTTCGTTGAGGGAATTGTTGGTATGAAAATTGATGATAATAAAACTCTTACTCTAAGATTTCCTGAAGACTATTCTCATGAAGATTCCAGAGGTAAAGAAGCAATTTTTGAAGTAAGTCTTAAAGATCTTAAAGAAAAAGAATTACCCGAACTTAATGATGATTTTGCAAAACAATCTGGAAATAAAGATTCATTAAAAGAACTAAAAAAAGATATAGAAAAACAACTAAAGGAGAATTTTGACAATGCTCAAAAAAATATAAAAGTTGAAGCTTTAATGGATGCACTATCCAAAGAGTTAGATGCCGAGATTCCAAAAGCAATGATTGATATTGAAGTTAGAAATAATATTGAACAAACAGCACAAAGATTTGCTCAACAAGGCATGGATATTAAATCAACGTTTACTCCAGAATTGGTGAAATCTTTAGCAGAATCAACTCGTCCTCAAGCTGAAAAAAATGTTCAAAGAAATTTAGCTTTAAAAGCATTATCAGAAAGAGAAAAAATCACAGTCGATGATGAAGAAATAGATCAGAAAATGAAGGAATATAAAGATGAAATTTCTAAATCACCAAAACAAATTGACATTCAGAAATTAAAAGATGTAGTTCGCAACGATCTCCTACAAGAAAAGTTAATCACTTGGCTTGAAGAAAATTCAGCAGTAAAAGAAATAAATGAAAAAGCAACAAAATTGACCACAAAAACAACCACAAAAGCAACTTCAAAAAAAGGAGTTCAAACTAAAAGTAAACCCAAGGTAAATAAAAAAGAAAAAAATTAATTTATAAAAAATTTAACTATTCAGCAAAAAAACCCTTAAATTAGATGAAGAAAGAGACTAACTAAGTGTATTCTGAAAAAAAACATTTAATCCAAAGCTCAATAAATTCTCGCGATGTTATTGATAAATCTAGATCTGCTGTTCCTACTGTAGTAGAACAATCTGGAAGAGGAGAAAGAGCATTTGATATTTATTCAAGATTATTAAGGGAAAGGATAATATTTTTAGGTACCGGGATTAATGATCAAGTATCAGATTCATTAGTTGCACAATTATTATTTCTAGAAGCAGAAGATCCTGACAAAGATATACAAATATATATTAATTCTCCCGGAGGCTCTGTTACTGCTGGATTAGCTATATACGATACAATGCAGCAAATCTCTCCAGACGTTGTAACAATCTGTTTTGGTGTAGCTGCAAGTATGGGGGCATTCCTCCTTAGTGGGGGGGCTAAAGGGAAAAGGTTAGCTTTACCTAATTCGAGAATAATGATTCACCAGCCGCTTGGAGGTGCTCAAGGCCAAGCAGTTGAAATTGAGATACAAGCAAAAGAAATACTATTTCTCAAAAAAACATTAAATTCTCTTTTAGCAGAACATACTAATCAATCTTTAGAAAAAATTAATGAAGATACTGAAAGAGACTATTTTCTATCACCTGCAGAAGCAGTTGAATATGGACTAATTGATAAAGTCATAAAAAATGACAAGTAAAAGCAATATTTTAAGAATATGATGACGAATCCAATTTTATAAGCAATCCTAATAAGTAAGGGATATTTAACCTTTTTATTCTACACAAGCTTTGATAATCGATGGCTAAATTCGACGCCCATCTAAAATGTTCTTTTTGTGGTAAATCACAAGATCAAGTTAGAAAACTTATAGCTGGTCCAGGGGTTTACATTTGTGATGAATGCATAGACCTTTGTAATGAAATTCTTGATGAAGAATTAATTGATACTCAAGCAAAAATCAATAACTCACCTCAAGTAAAGAAAAAATTACCAACTAATAATTCTGATAAATCTATTCCTTTAGAATTAACTTCTATCCCCAAACCACTTGAAATTAAAACTTTTCTTGATAACCAAGTTGTAGGTCAAGAATCTGCAAAAAAAATACTATCAGTTGCTGTTTATAATCACTATAAAAGACTAGCTTGGAGATTAAAAGAAGAAAATAAAGAAAATAATTCTAATGATTTACAAGCAACTAAACTACAAAAATCAAACATCTTACTAATTGGCCCAACTGGAAGTGGTAAAACGTTATTAGCACAAACTTTAGCCGAATTTCTTGATGTTCCTTTTGCAGTAGCTGATGCAACAAGTCTTACTGAAGCTGGATATGTCGGCGAAGATGTTGAAAATATCCTCTTGAGACTTCTACAAAAATCAGAAATGAATGTGGATTTAGCTCAAAAGGGGATCATATACATTGATGAAATAGACAAGATCGCTAGAAAGAGTGAAAACCCATCAATTACAAGAGATGTATCTGGAGAAGGAGTTCAACAAGCATTGTTAAAAATGCTTGAAGGAACAATTGCCAATGTTCCACCACAAGGAGGAAGAAAACACCCCAACCATGACTGTATTCAAATCGATACAAGTCAGATTTTATTTATATGTGGAGGTGCATTTATAGGTTTAGAGGATATTGTTCAAAAACGTTTAGGGAAAAATTCAATTGGATTTACTACCAACCCTGACGAAAGCAAAATAAATGCAAAAAAAATAGTTGATTCCCGAGATGCTCTCAAGAATTTAGAACAAGATGATCTAGTCAAATATGGATTAATTCCAGAATTTATTGGAAGAATTCCTGTATGCGCGGTATTAGATCGTCTTACTCAAGAAACTCTTGAATCAATTCTGACAGAACCAAGAGACGCACTGGTAAAGCAATTTAAAACTTTATTAAGTATGGATAACGTTGAATTAAATTTCGAACCAGAGTCTGTGGAAGCAATCGCTAATGAAGCCTTCAAAAGAAAAACGGGCGCTAGAGCTCTTAGATCAATAATTGAAGAATTAATGCTTGATTTAATGTATACACTTCCATCACAAGAAGAAGTTAAAGAGTTCACCATTACGAAAAAAATGGTAGACAAACTGTTCTTGTCGAAAATTGTTAAACTTCCAGCAGGGTCTCAAAGGATTATTAAAGAATCTGCATAAAAATTAAGGTTATCGTTTTCCATAATTCAACTTTAATCATGTAATTAAAATAATAAATGCTTAATATACATAAACCTTTTCATCAAAAATATAGGCCTCTTAACCTTGATGAGCTGGTTGGTCAAGAATTTATATCAATCACTCTCAAACAAGCATTAATATCTCAGAAAATTGCACCTGCTTATCTCTTTAATGGACCTAGAGGGACAGGGAAGACATCAAGTGCAAGAATATTTGCAAAATCATTAAATTGTCTATCATCTAAACAACCTACACCAAATCCATGTGGAAAATGCGAATTATGTATACAAATTGCGGAAGGTAATGCCCTAGATATTATTGAAATTGATGCCGCATCTAATACTGGAGTTGAAAATATACGAGAAATAATTGATAGAGCAAGATTTGCTCCGACTCAAGCTAGATGGAAAGTTTATGTTATCGATGAATGTCATATGCTTTCAACAGCTGCATCAAATGCTTTACTCAAAACTATTGAAGAACCTCCTGAAAAAGTTGTTTTTATTCTTGCAACAACAAATCCTGAAAGAGTTATAAATACAATTCAAAGTAGATGTCAGAAATTTGATTTTAAAAGAATAAGCTCAAATACTATTTTCAATAACCTTTCTGCAATAGCAAATAAAGAATCAATTAAATTTGAAGATCAAGCTCTCAAACTAATTGCAAAAAGATCGAATGGTGGAATGCGCGATGCACAAAGTTTACTAGATCAATTAAGTCTTCTTCCTAATGGCGTAACTACTAAAAATGTTCGAAGCTTACTTGGAGAAGTATCCGAAAATGATTTGACTGATTTAATCAATGCATTAATTAATAATCAGCCTGAGTCGTTATTAATTAGTTGTAATAACTTATATGATGCAGGAAATGAACCCAATGAGATATTAGTTGGACTATTAAATATTACTAGAGACCTTTTACTTAAAACTTTAAATAATAATTATTCAGAAATGTACTATACCTCTATTGAATTTCAAGATGAATTAAATAAATTTTCTTACAATATTAGTAAGAACAGAATTATTGACTGGCATAACAAGCTTAAGAATGTTGATTATCAAATAAAAACAAGCGACAATCCGAGATTATGGTTGGAAATACACTTAACAAGTCTTCTTGAAGAAAATATCAATCAATCAATATTTAATAAGAAAGAATTAATTAATAATCAGGACATTAACCAAAATGAATCAGGAGATTTCAATAAGAAAGAATTAATTAATAATCAGGACATTAACCAAAATTCTAAAAATGATAATCAAACTGATTATTTAAAAGAAAAGTGGGAGCTAATTCTTTCTAAATTAGAATTGCCATCAACAAAAATGTTACTTTCTCAGCAAGCAGAACTTGCCAGTTTTGATTCGAATGAAGTTTTAATAGCATTATCTCCCAACTGGGAAAATATGATCAAAAGTCGAAAAGTAATAATTGAAAATGCTATAAAAAAAGTATTTGGGGATAAAGTAAAACTTAACTTTTCTAGCAAAAAAATTAATATTACTAAGACTGCAAAATTACAAGATAAAGTAATCAAGAAATTAAATGACAATAATGAAAAACAAAGCACTGCTTTTCAAAATTCACCCTCCCCAACTAATAAACCTAAACCAGAATCCTATAATAATAGTCCCAAAAATTTAGCAAATTTTTTTAACGGAGAAATTATTGATTTAGATGAATAAATTAAACACCAGTATGAAGTGTTTTCTTCCAGAGAATCTTTTTAGGAAAAATAGACATTTTTATTGTTACCCATGGTATAACTAAAAACCAATGAGATAGATATACAAGAGAAACTAACATCATCATCAAATTGAGATTTTGTAAAACTGGACCCTCACTCTTGCATGAAGAGCCATACCAAACTGCAATTCCAGACAAAGTAAATGCTGTTATGGAAATTGGCCAATAGCTGGGTGATTCCGTTAGAGCAATACTTAAAATCAAATCAGTCAAAGAAATAATAGGCAAGGCATATTGCAAGATAAAGAAAAAGGTTAAATCAAACTTTTGAATAAGTTCAATTTTTTTTGAAAATAATTGCTCCCCATAATCAAAAAATCTTTGCAAACCACCTTCAGCCCATCTTTGTCTCTGTGAAAATAAAGCAGATATATTTTCAACTGCTTCTTCCATAACAGGAGGATCCCAGAGAATCCCAATTTTTGATTTAGAAAGTAAAAGCCTAAGGCTTAAATCCAAGTCATCAGTAACTGTATCTTCATTAAACGAACCACATTTAAGTAAAACTTCTTTATTAATTAATTGACCATTACCTCTCAATTCAGATACTCCCGCAACAGATAATCTCCCATATTGAAAAATTGCATCCATTGCCATTTCCATAGACTGACAAGTGGTTAAAAAATTCTTACTTACATTTATGACGGATTTTCTTAATTGCACTGCTGACCAAGATCCCTCATAAACGAAACGAAATAGTCTTGGTAGAGTATCATTCTTCAATTGAGCATCAGCATCTAATATTAATAACCATTCTCCGTGTGTAAACTTTAAAGCATAATTTAATGCTCCTGATTTACCACCTCCAGCATTTGCAGATCTAGTAATAATTTTTAATTTATCAAACTCTTTAGATAATCTTTCCAAAATTAAAGGTGTCTTATCAGAACTACCATCATCAATGATATAAATATTTAATTTATTAATTGGGTAATCTAAATTAAATAATCTCTCAACTAATCTTTCAATAACATTTTCTTCATCTCTGGCAGCAACTAAAATATCGAGAGCAGGTAACTTATCATAACTAATTATCTTTTCGTTACTTTGTGAAAAAACACTTCTTTTTATATTTTTTGAAATTACATTTAATCCATAACAAGCAACAAAAAAAGAAATCGTTATTGTAAAAAATAGAAAATGTTTGAATTGAAAGATATGAGGAATAGTACTTACTAATAAACAAACAGCAAGAAATAAAAATGATTTTAATCTTCGATTTTTATAAAAACCGTTACTCATAAATGCTAATTTATAATTTTCATTTTAATTATTGAGACGATATCTCAATTTTTTTAATTTTTGTTCCCTTATAGTAATGATTCAATATTTGTTCATAAGTAAAGCCTAATTCAGCCATTTCTATCGCTCCTGATTGAGATAAACCTACACCATGACCGAAGCCACCTCCTTTAAAAAGCCAAAGATTATCATTTAATTTATTAATAGTAAATAAATTACTCGGCAAAAAACTCAATATTCGACGAATATCATCTTTTACAAGAACTATTGGTTTCTTTAAATTTTTTAGCTTAATTTCTAATTTTATTACTCTTCCACTGAAGCCTCTATCAATAATATTTAGATCAACCAAATCTGATTTCTCCTTAATTAATTGATTATTTAATAGATTATTTTGTATCGTCTCATTAGAGACTATTTTCTCCCAACGAAAAAGAGAATGCTTTCTACCGTAAACTTTTTCATCTGGAAACTCAAGAAATTTATTTAATTCATCCCCATTTTTAATTGGAAGTCTAAAAGCTTTTTTTAAAGCATTTGAACCATCAATCATTGAATTAAGATAACGATAATCTTTTATTTGCCAAGATTCACTTGCACTAGCTGATATGCCTCCATTAGATCCATGATAAAAGGAATTAATTGGTTTCTTTTTATAAGTGATTATGAAATTTGAAGTATCTTCTATCGCTTTATGTACATTTTTATATTCAATCAAAGGAGGTTTATAAACTTGGCATTGAGTAGTTATACACAAATGATATTGATCAATTTTAAATCTATCGGAATTATAAAGTGCCCAAGTTCTCGCAATTACTGCTTGTGCTTTCAATGCCTCTAATGGTGAATTAGAGCCAATTTCATGTGGCAGAACACCTTTTAAGTAATCATCAAATTTGATTTTCTGGATCAACGTCCAAGTTCCATATGAATCTTTAGCTAAATAAAACTTTTTACCAAAATTAATATTATTAATACTTATCTCTTGAGATGAAGTTATATATATCGGGCCTTGGAGTTCATGTTGCGAATATTCAGTAACAAGGAAAGGGATAATTTTTGACTTGTAGGATTTTTTAAACAGTCTATAGTTTAGTTTTTTGTCAGGAAGGTTTTTGCCAACTGGAATCCAAACTTCCCAATTGTTTGGAAAGGCAACTAGAGCTTGATAACCTTTTTCTTTTAATTTTTCAGCTTGCTTTTGTGCCGATTCATAGCTTGCAAATGGACCAAATACTAGTCTTTCAACAGTGAAAGGGGTTATCAAGTTTTTTTTCTTCAAAACAATATTTATTTTTTTGGATTTGTGTTTTACACCATTAGTAGAATGGAGTTTTAAAAAATCATTTTTTGTAGTAAAAGTAATATTATTTTTTTTTGGAAAGTTATCACTCCTAGCTCCTAAGTATTGTTTTAATCCTATTAAAAAATTACCTTTTTTTAATTCTTGAGTAAGATTTATTTTTGAAGATTCATCTGCAAAGCCACTTAATGTCAGTATTGGAGAAATTGAACAAAATAACCAACATCCATAAATGAGAAACTTTAAGTTCAATTTGCGCAGCATAAGTTCGACATTACCTTTTCAATTCAAAACTTTAATTTGCACCAATGCATATAAAGGTTTAGATTATCTAGATTAAACATTATCAAGGGAAATGTCTAAACTTAAAACTCGTAAATCAGCAGCTAAAAGATTTAAAGCTACTGCTACGGGTAAATTTACTAGAAGAAGAGCTTTCCATAATCATTTATTAGATCACAAAAGCTCAAAATTGAAGAGACATCTTAAAACAAAAGCTGTTGTTGATGAAAGAGATGCTGATAATGTAAAATTAATGATTCCTTACGCTTAAGAGCATTCAAATTACTTTTAAATAAATTTATGGCACGCGTTAAAAGAGGCAACATAGCCAGAAAAAGAAGAAACAAAATCTTAAACCTTGCTAAAGGTTTCAGAGGAGGAAATAAAAATCTTTTTAGAACAGCAAATCAAAGAGTAATGAAAGCTCTCTGCAACGCTTATAGAGATAGAAGAAGAAGAAAAAGAGATTTCAGAAGACTTTGGATCTCAAGAATAAATGCCTCGGCAAGAATTAATGGCACAAATTACAGCAAATTAATTAATGGGATGAAGAACTCTGACATAATTATCAATAGAAAAATGCTTGCACAATTAGCTTTAAGCGATCCACAATGTTTTGAAAAAATAGTTTCTACCGTAAACAATTAAATTAAAAAATAAAATTTTACAAAATATCTTATAAGTAATGGAAATATCTTCCTTTCAATCCTATTTGATCATACTTTTTATAGTACTTATAATAATCTCTATTTTTGTATTTCGACAATTTCTTAGGACAAGAAAGGAAGAATTAAATTTAGTAAAATTTGAGCAAAAAGGCCTTAATTCACTAACAAAAGCTTCTGAATTATATGAATTTGGCTCTATCCAAATTAAAAAAAGGTTATATACAGAGGCCTCTAAGACTTTTCTGAAAGCTGTTGAATCTTATGATAATGAACCAGACGAAGCAAAAGCTATTATTGAAAATGCTCTTGGTTTTTCTTATGCAGCACAAAATGAGTTTAAAAAAGCAATCAAGCACTATAACTCAGCTATAAAATCACTCCCTGAATATACAGTCGCTTTAAATAATCTGGCATCCGCACAACAACGACTGCTGGAATATGATTTGGCATATGCAACTTATACGAAAGTTTTAGTAATAGATCCAAATAACAAAACAGCAATTAAAAAGAGCAAAGAACTTGAAAAAAGAAATAATTACACACCTTTCAAAGGAATAAAAGATAAAGGATTTTAAAATGAAAGAAGATTCATGTTTACAAATTGGAGGCAAAAACTTCTCAAGTAGGTTGATGGTTGGTACAGGAAAATATACGTCTTCAGAAGTAATGATAGAGAGTTTAGCTAATACTGAATCTGAAATAGTCACTGTCGCAGTGAGAAGAATTCAAAATAATCAAAATGGAGAAAATTTACTGGAAAAAATTGACTGGAAAAAATTCTGGATGCTTCCTAATACTGCTGGTTGTACCAATTCAGACGAAGCAATCAGAATAGCAATTTTAGGAAGAGAACTTGCCAAATTATCAGGTCAAGAAGAAAATAATTTCGTCAAATTAGAAGTTATTCCTGACAAAAAATATTTATTACCTGATCCTATTGAAACCCTTAAAGCAGCTGAAATATTGATAAATAAAGATTTTATTGTTCTTCCATATATAAATGCTGATCCAATATTAGCTAAAAAGTTAGAGGAGATAGGTTGTTCGACTGTGATGCCATTAGGATCACCTATAGGCTCTGGTCAAGGCCTTTTAAATTTATCTAATATATCCATAATCATTGAAAATTCTAATATTCCTGTCATAATTGATGCCGGCATAGGTGTACCTAGTGAAGCTTCTCAGGCTATGGAACTTGGAGCAGATGGAGTTTTAATCAATAGTGCTATCGCATTAGCTAAAAACCCGTTAAAAATGGCTAAAGCGATGAATTATGGTGTAAAAGCAGGAAGAGACGCTTTTTTAGCTGGAAGAATTGAAAAGCAGAAGTTAGCAAACGCTAGTTCACCTGAAAAAAATATTTCAATAAAGTAATTTGATTCTTTAAAAATAATTTTAATATTAAAAAAATTGCAAGAATAGCCAATTTATTAATTAAAGAGAAAAGATTTGAAACTTTTTACAATCTTTTTTCGCATTTTGGAAGCACTCTGTAGTAATTTAATAAATATAAAATGACATTTTAATTCTGGAGTTTTGAGTGAAAGTAATTGTTCTTGGCGGAGATGGTTTTTGCGGTTGGCCTTGTGCGGTGAATTTAGCAGAACAAAATCATGAAGTAATTATAGTTGACAACCTAAGTCGCAGAAAAATAGATATTGATCTTGAAGTGGAATCGTTAACCCCAATTTCTTCAATAAATGAAAGACTTTCTGCATGGGAAGAGACTGGTGGAAAACCAATAAAATTTATTAATATTGATCTTTCGAAACAATATCAAAAATTACTAAATTTACTTATTGAGGAAAAACCTGATTCAATTGTGCATTTTGCTGAACAAAGGGCTGCACCTTACTCAATGAAATCAAGTTTTACCAAAAGATATACAGTTGATAATAATGTGAATGGTACTCATAATTTACTTGCTGCAATTGTAGAAAGTAATTTAGATATTCATATTGTTCATTTAGGAACCATGGGAGTATATGGATATGGATCACATAGAGGTGCAACAATTCCTGAAGGTTATTTAAAAGTTGAAGTGCCTCAACCAGATGGAAGTCGTTTTGAAGAAGAAATTCTTCATCCCGCCAGTCCTGGCAGCGTTTATCATATGACAAAGACATTAGATCAATTATTATTTCTTTATTACAACAAAAACGACTTGATTAGAATCACAGATTTACATCAAGGCATTGTTTGGGGCACAAATACAGAAACAACATTAAAAGATCCAAGATTGACAAATAGATTCGATTACGACGGCGATTACGGTACAGTTCTTAATAGATTTCTCATGCAAGCAGCGATCGGATATCCCCTTACTGTGCATGGGACAGGAGGACAGACAAGAGCTTTTATACATATTAAAGATTCAGTAAAATGCGTCCAACTAGCTCTAGAAAATCCTCCAAAATCTGGCGAACGAGTAAAAATTTTCAATCAAATGACAGAAAGTCACCAGGTTGGAGAATTAGCTAAAAAAGTTGCTTCTCTTACTGGAGCCGAAATCAATTATTTACCAAATCCTCGAAATGAAGCTGTCGAAAATGATTTAATAGTTGATAATAAATGTTTCATAGAATTGGGGCTTAATCCCACCACTCTTGATAATGGCTTATTAGAAGAAGTTGTTGAAGTAGCTAAAAAATACTCTATGAGATGTGATAAAAAAAGAATTCCTTGTATTTCAACTTGGACGAAAAAACAGGCTAAAGCAATAAAAACTAATTAAAAATAGTTTTAATATCTAACTTAAAAAAGTGAAAATAGCATTCTTTACTGAAACTTTTCTACCTAAAGTTGACGGAATAGTAACAAGACTAACTAAGACCATCGAATTTTTAACAAAAAATGGTGATGAAGTTATAGTGTTTTGTCCTGAGGGATGTCCTGATTCTTATAAAGGAGCAACAATAGTAGGAGTTGCTGCAATGCCTCTACCTTTATATCCTGAATTAAAATTAGGCTTACCTGGCCCTGCAGTCTCTGATAAGTTAGAAGAATTCAAGCCAGACTTAGTACATGTAGTTAATCCCGCTGTACTTGGACTTGGAGGCATATGGCTAGCAAAAACAAATAATATTCCTCTAATTGCAAGTTACCATACACATCTTCCGAAATATCTTGAACACTACGGAATGGGAATGTTAGAACCCCTTTTATGGGAGTTGTTAAAAGCAGCTCATAATCAAGCCTTATTAAATCTTTGTACCTCAACTGCAATGGTTAATGAACTCGAAGATAAAGGAATACAGAGGACTGCTTTATGGCAAAGGGGTGTCGACACTGAAAACTTCAGACCAGAATTACGAAGCGAAAAAATGAGAGAAAAATTATTTGGAAAATATCAAAATACGGATTCACTTTTGATTTATGTAGGTAGATTATCAGCAGAAAAGCAAATTGAAAGAATTAAGCCTGTATTAGATAATATACCCGGAGCATGTCTCGCTCTAGTAGGAGATGGTCCCTACAGAGGGCAGTTGGAAAAGATTTTTGAAAACACAAAAACAAATTTCATAGGTTACTTATCTGGTAAAGAGCTAGCCAGTGCATACGCATCCGGAGATATATTCTTATTCCCATCAAGCACAGAAACTCTCGGGTTAGTATTGTTAGAAGCAATGGCTGCAGGATGCCCAGTAATAGGTGCTAACAAAGGTGGTATCCCAGACATTATCAATAATGGAATAAATGGTTGTTTATATAACCCAGATGAAAAAGACAATGGAGAAAGAAGTTTAATTGAGGCTACTAAAAAAATCCTTGCAGATAAGAATAAAAAAGAAGCTATGAGAAAAGAAGCTAGGAAAGAGGCTGAACAATGGGACTGGAACCAAGCTACTCTTCAATTACAAAAATATTATGCAGAAACACTTGAAAACATTTCCTAAATTTCTATAAATTAAGCCACATATGGGGGTGGAGTAGGATTAATAAATGTATTAATTGGGAGTATTAAAGTAGCTATATTTTGATTCTTATCGGGCCTCTGTTTTTTAGGAAATCTTTTTCCAAATGGTACTCTAATTACATTAGTCCCTTCAACAGAATTTACCTTTGTATTATTCCCTAAGGAATTATTAACAAAATTTGGTAAATTCAAATTATTAATTGGCAAGCGCTTAACATTACCAGATTTAAAATCTTTGCTCATAGCTTCAAATACCCCAAATAAATTTGATGCTTGATAATAATAATAAAAAAATCTAAAAAAATTCTATAAGAAAATAGTAAATTTTTTATTCAATTTTTACGTTAACTAAAAAACAAGAAGAATGCTAGTCTTTATGCACATTTTTTGTTATCTAAAGAATCTTTATCGTTGACATTACAAGAACAAATTAAATTTCTATCTCCATAAGCATTATCAATTCTTGATACAGAAGACCAGAATTTATGTTCGAATTTACCTTTATACGGATATGCAGCCTTTTCTTTTGAATAAGGATAATTCCAATTATCTGAAATCAACTCATTTATAGTATGAGGAGCATTACTAATTAAATTATTATTTCTGAGATTAATATTATTTTCAATTTCTTCAATTTCTTCGCTTATTAAGAGCATAGCTTCACAAAATCTATTTAACTCCGTCAAACTTTCACTTTCAGTAGGCTCTATCATTATAGTCTCAGGAACTGGCCAACTTATCGTTGGAGCATGAAAGCTATAATCTATTAATCTCTTAGCTATATCATTTACACTTAAACCTGTTTTTGACTTCAACTCTCTAAAATCAAGGATACATTCATGTGCGACAAAATTATTTTGTCCTTTATATAAAATCTTAAATTTATTTTTTAATGTATTAGCAATATAATTTGCTGACAATATTGCATGACTACTCGCCTTTCTTAAACCACTTTGACCAGCCATCTTTATGTACATCCAGCTTATTGGAAGAATGCTTGCACTTCCATGCTGTGAAGAAGATACAGAATAACCGAATTGACTAAAAGTATTATCTTTCAAAGAATGGGAAGGAAGGAAAGGACTTAAAGTTTCAGATGTTGCAACTGGACCAACTCCAGGACCACCACCTCCATGAGGGATACAAAATGTTTTATGTAAATTTAAATGGCAAACATCCACTCCATAATCACCAGGCCTGCATAATCCGACCTGAGCATTAAGATTTGCTCCATCCAAATAAACAAATGCACCAACTGAATGAATTAAGTCACATATTTCTCTGATTTTTAATTCAAAAACTCCATGAGTAGAGGGATAAGTTAACATTAATGCACCAATTGTATTATCAAATTCCTTGACCTTAATTAATAAATCCTCATAAGAAATATTACCCTCAGAATCACATTTAATAGTTACAACATCAAATCCTGCCATCACCGCGCTAGCAGGATTTGTTCCATGAGCACTTTGTGGTATTAGGCATTTTTTTCTTAATAAATCACCTTTTGAAGAGAAGTAAGAATTAATTGCCAATAGACCCGCAAACTCACCTTGAGAACCTGCATTCGGTTGAAATGAAACTGAATTCAAGCCAATTAGGTCACTAATCCATTTCTCAAGATCGCTTATTATTTTTGAATAACCATTTGTTTGATTAGCTGGAGCGAAAGGGTGAATTGACGATAAATTAGCCCATGAAATTGGACTAAGCTCTGCTGCAGAATTTAATTTCATCGTACAACTTCCTAGTGGAATCATTCCATCAACCAGTGAAAAATCTTTCTCAGCAAGCTTAAAAATGTACCTCATTAAATCAGTCTCACTTTGATAATTTTCAAATACATTTTGTTTCATCCATTCTTTATTTCTTAGGGGAATACCCTCAAACTGAAAACAATTATTAAATGTAATGTGCGTTAAATCTTCTTTTCTTCCTAGCCCATTTGCTACGCAAGTTACTATCTTATGGATTTCATTTTTATCAGTAAGCTCATCTAGGGAAATTCCAAATCCTTTAGATTCCTCGATCGATGAACCCAAAGGTAAAATTCTAAAGTTGAATCCGTTTTTTAGAGCTTCTTTATGAATCTTTTCAGATTCCTCACAGTAAATATCAAAACTATCGAACCTACTCCCAAGAGGTATTTTTAAACCTAACTCAGAAAGTAAAGATTCTAGATATCGTCTTAAAACAACTAATCTCTTAGCCATTTTTGTTAATCCTGAAGACCCATGATATGTGGCATAAAAAGAAGATATTATTGCTAATAAAGATTGAGCTGTACAAATATTACTAGTCGCCTTTTCTCTTCTTATATGTTGTTCTCTTGTTTGCAATGCCAATCTCAGTGATTGTTCTCCATTTCTAGATAGAGTTTGTCCTACGATTCTTCCTGGTATAAGTCTTTTATATTTTTCAGTACATGCAAAAAATGCTGCATGAGGACCACCAAAGCCCATTGGGACTCCAAATCTTTGCAAACTTCCTACAGCTATGTCAACTCCAAATTGAGCTATTGGTTTTATTAAAACCTGCGCAAGAGGATCAATAATTGATGTGACCACTATTTCTGCTTTATGAGCTTGGGAGATTAAAAATGTTGGATCAAATAAATCTCCATTTTTACCAGGAAGCTGGATTAAGAGACCAAAAACATCATCATGATTATTAAAGTACTTTTGGTTAAAACGTTTTAACTTAATTCCTAATGGTTTAGCTCTCGTCAATAAAACATTAAATGTATGGTCAAAAACATTTTCATCTACTAAGAAAGTATTTGAAGACTTATTTTTCCTTGAAGAAAAACTCATTGTCATTGCTTCTGCAGCAGCTGTTCCCTCATCTAAAAGAGATGCATTAGCTATAGAGAAACCGGTTAATTCACAAATTAAAGTTTGAAAATTAAACAAAGCTTCTAATCTGCCTTGAGCAATTTCAGCTTGATAAGGGGTATAAGCGGTATACCACCTGGGGTTTTCTAACACATGCCTTTGTACAACTTTAGGGGTATGTGTTCCGTAATATCCAAGTCCAATTAAAGATCTAAATTTATGATTTTTATTAGATATTTCTTCTAATTCGTTCAATGCCTCAATTTCAGAACATCCTTTTGGCAAGACATCTGAAAATTTTTCTTTTAACTGAATATCTTCAGGAATAACTTGATGAATAAATTCATCTATATTGTTAAAACCAAGTTTCTGAAGCATTTTTTTTTCATCATTTTCCTTCAATCCAAGATGTCTATCAATAAATAAATCCGAGTTGCTTTTGGGATTCATATTTAATTTATTTTTCTTTAAAATAGCCGGTTTTTAGAAATTTGCTTTAATTCGGAACAACCTTTGATTTATATTCATCTGAATTCATTAATTCGTCTAACAAAACATTTGATTCTGATTTAATAATTAGCAACCATCCATCACCAATTGGATCATGTTGCAAAATTTCTGGATTATCAATAACTCCTTCATTTACAGAAATCACTTCTCCTGAAAAAGGAAGGTAAACTTCTTCAACAGCCTTGACAGATTCAATTGTTCCAAAAGTTTCTCCTTTTTGTAAATTAGTTCCCTTCTCAACTAATTCAACAAAAACAATGTCTCCTAATTGATCAATAGCAAACTCACTAACACCAATTTTAAACAATCCATTTTCTTCCTGCACATATTCATGTGTATCAGCATATCTTAGGTAATTTGGAAACTTATAAGACATAATAAAATTTATGGAAAAATGAGAGATTCCTTTTCAATTAGATTTTCTTCTAATAATTCAAATACTAATTGAATTAAAGCAATTTTGATGTGAGCAATGTGAGAACCACCTTGAATAAAAATATTAAATGGATCTCTTAAAGGAGCATCAGCTGAAAATTCACTTGTACTTCCTTCAATAAACGTACCTCCAGACATTAATAAATTTGAATCATAACCACTCATTGGAGAAGGAATAACATTTAAAAAAGAATCTATCGGTGAAGAATTTTGAAAGGACTGACATACTTTTTGTATTAAGTGTGGATTATTTAATCTAACTGCTTGAATGATGTCTGATCTGTACGATTTAGGCTCGGGTAAAACAATAAAACCTAGTTTTTTAAATACTGCAGCTACCAAATCAGCACCTTTTAAAGATTCGTGCACCATTTGTGGTGCTAAAAATAATCCCTGCAGAATTAATCTTCCGTAACCAAAATTAATTCCTGCATCGGCACCAATTCCTGGTGCGGTCAATCTACAACATGCCATTTCAACTAATTCATAATCACCTGCAATATATCCGCCAGTAGGAACAATAGTCCCACCCAAATTTTTAATTAGCGATCCAGCGATTATATTTGCGCCATTAATAATTGGTTCACTATCTTCTACAAGTTCTCCATAACAATTATCCACAAAACAAATAGTCTCAGGATTAAGTGAATGAACAAGATTACAAATTTGTTTTATTTGATTATTATTTAAAGATTTTCTCCAACTATAACCACAACTTTTCTGGATAAATACTAGTTTACATTTATTATGTTTAAAAAAATCTACTAGTTTATCTTCGTAGGAATTTGTTTTTTCATCCATACTAATTTGACGATATCCAACTCCTAAATCTAATAAAGAACCTTTGCCCTTTCCTCTTATACCGATCACTTCCTCCAATGTATCGTAAGGAGTTCCAGTTACAGATAACATTAAATCCCCTGGCCGTAAAATACCAAAAAGAACGGAGCTTATAGCATGAGTCCCACTTACAAATTGCATCCTGACAGCTGATTTTTCTGCTTGAAAAAATTTTGCAAATACCTCATCAATCTTTTGCCTAGATAAATCATCATGTCCGCTACCTGTAGATTGATTAAAGTGACTAGTTGAGACTTTTTCTTCTTTAAAAATTTTCAAGATATTATTTAATTTGTAATAGATTTGATTTGATCTTTCATTAAAAATACCCTTTAAACCTTCTTCCACAGATATAACCATTTCTTCGGCTAACTTATAATTATAATTTTTATTTTTCATTCTCTTAAACTTTCTTTTTTTGTGAAGCTATATCTCTTAAGTATGTAAGAAAAGTATTGGGTCCTCCTCCATTGAAATAAGAAAGTTTTTTTGAGGTCTCGTAAAGATCTAACAATTCACCATCTAATTCTTCGGCTGTAAAATCTTTTATTCCCGCTATCACTTCTGCAAAACGATCTCTTCTTAGTGTCTTAGAAACTGTGTACGCATCCATAATGATTGTTTTACAAGATCTCCAAGGCCTATTTTGACAAAAATGATCAGAAAGAGCATCACTTAACGCAGACGCTTCAGAATCCTCTATATACCAATCAAATGACAATGGAAGCGGTTTTAATCCAGAAAAAATTTCAAATAATTCTCCAGCTGACAAAGGATTATCAGCATCATTTTTTAATGGAAGAGCAGAATCTTGTAATGACCTCCATAATTCTGGATGATTCTTTTCTAATTGATCCCTTATCGATTCTATGCCTTGATCAAGAATCGTATTAACCTGTGCTAGTGCAAGAAAAACTTCCGGACCAGGCGATGATAACTTTCCATTTCTAAGATTTGAAATCTGAGAATTATGTACTCTTCCTAAATCAAGTATTTCAGAAAGCAAGGGTAAAACCCTGTGAGACCAACCATTCCTCTCATGCCAAAGATGAATCAAATGAGCCATCGCTCTTCGACCCTTCAATAATTTATCGCGATATCCTAAGCTCACGGATAATTAAAATAATCAATAGTATAGTATGATAATATTACATATCGGCCTTTTTGAAAATAGTTTTTCCAATATTATGAAATCAGTTATCTTCCAAGAAACAGCCAAATTAAAAAAACCTGTCCCTGCAGAAAAAGTTATAGAACTTTCGGATAAATTACTTGAACCATCTAGTCACTCTAAGAGATATCCTCCAAGATTACACAAAACATGGGGAACAATCTTTTTTATGATTGCCATCCATTTATTATCCTTAGTGGCATTACAACCTCAGTTTTGGAGCATGCCTGCAGTAACTGCATTATTTTTCTTTTACTGGTTAACTGCTTGTCTTGGAGTCACTTTGGGTTATCATCGTTTACTTTCCCATAGATCGTTTGTTGTCCCAAAATGGTTGGAGAGATTTTTTGCTACATGTGGAGCTATCAGCTGCCAGCATGGACCAATAGATTGGGTTGGTCTACACAGGCACCACCACTCTTTCTCAGACACAGAAGTTGATCATCACAATAGTAAGAGAGGATTTTGGTGGAGTCATATGGGTTGGATGTTTAAAGATGTTGAGGCATTAAAAGCAGTACCAAAATTAAGTGCAGATTTAATTAAGGATCCATATTATAGATTCCTTAATAAATATTTTCTCTTTTTACAAATTCCTATTGGCTTATGTTTATATGCGATAGGGCAAAAATTAGGTGTTGGAGGATGGGCATTAGTATTATGGGGAATACCTCTAAGACTTGTAGTGGTTTATCACATTACGTGGTTAGTAAACTCAGCTACCCATTGTTGGGGAAAAGCTCCTTTTGACAGTGGAGATGGATCAAAAAATAATGCTTGGGTTGCAGCTTTAACATTTGGAGAAGGATGGCATAATAATCATCATGCATTTCCTAATTCAGCTAGACAGGGATTATTTAGAGGCCAAATTGATTTAACATGGGAACATATTAAGATTCTTGCCAAATTAGGATTCGCAAAAAAAGTAAAATTACCCTCTAGGTCTTATTATTAAATATATAAATAAATATTTTCATGGCTAAAAGAGTAAAAGTCGTTTTAACAGAATCAGTTGCCACTCTTGGTAGAGATGGTGATGTAGTAGAAGTAGCGCCTGGTTATGCAAGGAATTTTTTATTACCATTTGGTAAAGCAGCTAATGTAACTCCTTCAATTCTGAAACAAATTGAACGAAAAAGAGCAAAAGAAAAAATTGCTGCAGAGAAAGTAAAACAAGAAGCTATTGACTTTAAAACTGCACTAGCAACTATTGGTAGATTTACAATCAAGAAACAAGTTGGAGAAGATGGTGTCCTTTTTGGAACTGTTACTAATGGAGATGTTGCTGAAGCTATAGAGGCAGCTACGAAAAAAGATATTGATAGGAGAGACATAACTGTCCCAGATATTCATAATTTAGGTTCTTTCGTTGCAAAGATAAAACTACATCAAGAAGTAAGTGCGGAAGTAAACATTGAAGTAACAAGTTAATAACTTTGTTGCATTATTTGGAAAAGTAGTCAGAGTATATATCTAAGTCTTTAAGTACATGGTTTCAGTTCCTTTTTCAAATAATGGGTCTAATAAGAATTTTAAAAAGGACTTTAATAATGAAAACGCTGGTTTAGTTCCTCCCCAAAATATTCAAGCAGAAGAAGCTGTTTTAGGGGGAATTTTACTTGATCCTGATGCGATAGGAAGGATTGCAGACTTGATTAAACCAGAAGCCTTTTATATAAATGCTCATCAAGAGATATATAAAACCGCCTTAATGTTGCATACACAAGGCAAACCTACAGATCTAACTTCAATGAGTGCGTGGCTTGCTGACAATGGATCACTTGAAAAAATTGGAGGGAATTCTAAATTAGTAGAACTTGTAGAAAATGTTTCTTCAACAGCTTCAATAGAACAAGTTGCTAATTTAATTAGTGATAAATTTATAAGGAGACAACTCATCCGATCTGGGAATGAGGTTGTTCAACTAGGATTTGATCAAACACAAGAAACCAATGAAGTTTTAGATAAGGCAGAACAGAAAATTTTTGAAATTAGTCAAGAAAAACCAACAAAAGGTCTGACCCAAGCGGCAGAAATTCTTACAAGTACTTTTAATGAAATAGAGTCCAGATCATTAGGAACATCTGTAGCTGGTATTCCAGTAAATTTTTATGACCTTGACGCAATGACTCAAGGCTTTCAAAGGAGTGATCTAATAATTGTGGCAGGAAGACCTTCAATGGGAAAAACTTCAATGGTTTTAAACCTAGCAAAAAATGTAGCTCAATCTCAGGATCTTCCAGTTTGTGTATTTAGCCTTGAGATGAGCAAAGAACAACTTACATATAGATTACTTTCTATGGAAGTGGGTATAGAAAGCGGAAGATTAAGAACCGGAAGACTACAACAAGAGGAATGGCCTTTACTTGGAGAAGGAATTAACTCTTTAGGTCAACTGCCAATTTTTATTGATGATAAGCCTAATTTAAGTGTTTTAGAAATGAGGTCTCTATGCAGAAGATTAATAGCTGAGCAGAAAAAAGAACTTGGATTAATAGTTATTGACTACTTACAACTAATGGAGGGTACAACACCTGATAACAGAGTTCAAGAGCTATCTCGTATCACTAGAGGTCTCAAAAGTATGGCAAGAGAGTTAAAAGTACCAGTAGTTGCTTTATCTCAATTAAGTAGAGGAGTTGAATCAAGAACAAATAAAAGACCTATGTTAAGTGACCTTAGAGAATCCGGATCTATAGAACAAGATGCCGACTTGGTATTAATGATTTACAGAGATGAGTATTACAATCCAGAAACTGAAGACAGAGGAATAACTGAAATTATTGTCACGAAACACAGAAACGGTCCTGTTGGAACTGTTAAATTATTATTTGAACCCCAATTTACAAGATTTAGAAACTTAGCCAACTAATCATCACGATAATGAAAGATCCACAATCCCCAAATGAGTCTTTTGACATTATTGTTATTGGAGGGGGACATGCAGGTTGTGAAGCTGCAATTACGACAGCAAAATTAGGATTTTCTACTGCGTTATTTACAATAAATTTAGATAGGATTGCTTGGCAACCATGTAATCCAGCTGTAGGTGGGCCAGCAAAAAGTCAATTAGTCCATGAGGTTGATGCTTTAGGAGGAATCATTGGACAATTAGCTGATGAAACTGCAATCCAAAAAAGAATTTTAAATGCGAGTAGGGGGCCAGCCGTTTGGGCATTAAGGGCTCAAACAGACAAAAGAGAATACTCTAAACGAATGATAGAAATACTCCAAAACACAGATAATCTTTCGTTAAAGGAGGCTATGATAACTGAATTAGTGATAAAAGAGGCTGAAACTTTTACCAATAACTCAAAGAATAAGACTAAAAAAATCAAAGGTGTAAAAACTTTTTTTGGAACCTACTATTCTGCAAAATCAATAATAATTACTGCAGGAACTTTTTTGGAAGGAAAAATATGGATAGGTAATAAATCAATGTCTGCAGGGAGATCTGGAGAGCAAGCGGCACAAGGATTAACGCAAAGCTTACATAATCTTGGAATAAAAACTGAGCGATTAAAAACTGGAACTCCTGCAAGAGTGGATAAAAAGAGTATTTCTTTTGATGAATTAGATATTCAACCAAGTACAGCTGCAGATAAATATTTTTCGTTTGATCCCAAAATCAAAAACAATATGCCGCAAGTAAGTTGTCACATAACAAGAACAACTTTAAAAACTCATGAATTAATTCGCAATAATTTGCATTTAACTCCAATCTATGGAGGATTTATAGATAGTAAAGGTCCTAGATATTGCCCTTCAATCGAAGACAAGATTGTAAAATTTGCAGACAAAAATTCACATCAAATTTTCTTAGAACCTGAAGGGATAAATACACCAGAAATATACGTACAAGGATTCTCTACTGGGTTACCTGAAAATATTCAATTAGAACTTTTAAGAACATTGCCAGGATTAAATAAATGTAAAATGCTTAGGCCTGCTTATGCTGTTGAATATGAATACATCCCTGCGACACAACTTAAGTCATCATTAGAAACAATTGAGATAGAAAATTTATTTAGTGCTGGACAAATCAATGGAACAACTGGCTATGAAGAAGCTGCTGCCCAAGGATTAGTTGCAGGAATTAATGCAACTAGAAAACTAAATATGAAAGATCCAATAATATTTTCAAGAGAGAGCAGCTATATAGGCACCATGATAAATGACTTAATTACAAGAGATCTTAAAGAACCATATAGAGTCCTCACAAGTAGAAGTGAATATAGACTTACCTTGCGAGGAGATAATGCTGATAGGAGATTAACTCCTTTAGGTTTTGAAATTGGCTTAATAGATGAAAGAAGATGGTTGGCTCATAAGAAAAAAATGAAATCACTTAAAGAAGAAAATTCAAGATTAGAAAATACACGTTTAAAATGTACTGATGAAGTCGCTAAAAAAATAGAGTTAGATAGTGGATCAAAAATTAAAGGATCAACAACATTAAAAGAACTTTTAAAAAGACCCAATCTTCACTATTCTGATTTTATAAAATATGATTTGGTAGATAAAACTCTTCCGATATCAGTAATTGAAGGAGTTGAAATAGATATTAAATACGAAGGCTACCTTAAAAGACAAAAAAATAATATTGATCAGATAAATCGTCAAAGTCTCAAATCACTTTCATCAGAAATTAATTATGACCAAATAGATACTTTATCTCTAGAAGCCCGTGAAAATTTAAATAAGATAAAACCTACTAATTTTGGTGATGCATCCAAGATACCCGGTGTAAGTAAAGCTGATTTAACAGCATTACTAGTTTGGCTCAAAATTAAGGAACTAAAAAAAGAAAACACAACTAGCTTTGCTGAAAAAAAGTTATCATCATAAAAGATATTGGTAACAGCTCTGAATAATAAACTCTTCAACTCACCAAAAATTTTATGGGAAGAGAAAGCTACTGCCTTTTTAGTCGCAAATGCTTTACCAAAAATATCTGGGGCATGGAAATTAATGTTACTAGGGGATGGAAGTCCAACAAGACATTTACAACTTTTAACTAATCACGAAACAAAAATCAGATTAATATCTATGCAGATAGATCCTCTATTTAAAAAAGAGGGTCCAAGAGAAATCGATCAATTAAAAGAACCCTTAATTAGAAGGCAAGTTTGGATTAGAAATCAAAACAAAAATCTTGCCTGGGCTGAAAGTTGGTGGAATTCAGAACAAGTCAGTCAAAATTTAAAATCAAAAGAAGAACCAATCTGGAAAAACTTAACTCAAGATAGATCAGAATTATTTAGAGAAGTGGACAGCATTTCAATAGTTAATTCAAATTGGTTAGAGGAAGAATTTTGTTTTGAAGGCCCATTTTGGTCAAGAAATTACAGATTTTTTCGTAATAAAAAACCTCTAACTATTATTCGCGAAGTCTTCAATCCTCTTTTAGAAACTTGGTTAGGACCATCAGGAATTCAAAATTTCTCTAATCTATATTCTTCTTCGTCTAGACCTCGGAATACTTCTTCCATTATTTGAAACGCTTTTTGGATTATCTTGATTTACATTAATCTCATTGATTTTTTCAGAAGATCTTTGCCATCTATCAACTTTTAAATCTGAATCATCCGGCCATTCATCAAAAGAGTTTGATTTTCCATAAGGCAACTTCTTTTGTTCGTCCATCTGGATACTTTTAGGTTGCCTTAAAGATAAAGCCTCTAAAGGACGCTTAGAAAATGGTTTCTCAACATCAATAAATTTAGATTCTCTTGAAAAAGATTTAATATCTTGTGCCTCTTCATAACTATTTTCCTGATCAGACCAATCATCGTCTTCTTCTTCGAAAAACATATCCATTTTATCGGATACCCATCTTCCGACATTTTTAACATTCCTGCGAGATATTCCTTGAAAATCAGTACTTCTTTTTTTACCGGGTCTAGAACCTGATACACCATCAACAAATTGTCTGCCTGTTTCAAAAATTTTATCAACTTGTTTATCAAGTATTGTTCTATCAAAATTATTTCTAAAGTTTCTAGGTCTGCGAGAATTCATAAATTATCTTTGTTTTTAAATATCAAGTTACAACAACATAATAGGAAATTCTAAATAAAGAAACAAAATCACATTTTTCAAATTATCAATCAAACAAAATTAGACAGTTTTTATTCCAGGATCCATTAAAGAACAAATTACAACATTTCTTACAAGCAATATTTTTAATTCTTTTTCTATACATATATTTCTCCCCACAATTTAAACATTTGCCAGTATATTTTAATGCCTTTCTCTCAACAGGAAAATTATGTCTAATACTTATCTGAAAATTATTTTCTGCTTTGTTAATTTCATTCATTTTACTCAAAAAATTTGGTCCATGTATCTCATTAATATTCAAAATCCTATCTACCCATGCATGAATCATTTCATGACATAAAGTACTGTGAATTTCATTACACGATAATTTAGTTAAAATTGGCTTTGACAAAATTATTTCAGAATCAATTACTCCTTTAAGTTGTTTACGCTTATAAAAACCTGCAGTTGTTTTTAATCTATTATCGCTCCATCTAACCTTTACTAAAGGTTCTCTATTAGTTGTTAAAGATTGATCAAAAAATTGCCTATTAAACTTATGAAATACTGGTAAAAGAGGAATTAGAGACATTAACAATTAAATTTAGTATTATTTTGACAAAAAAAGTCATCAATGACGATTTATTTTCTTAAAATTAAAGAAAACTGATTACAAAATGGATGCATTACTAGTTAAAGATATTGGTATAAAAGCTTTATTGGTTGGTGGAGCAGTACTTGTTTCTTTTTGGACCTTCAATGCTGTTAAACTTGTTATAAGCGCTAGAGGAATTAATCCATTAGTTCGGAAATTTTTTGATCAAGTAGCAGCAGGTAGAATTGACGCTGCATATGGACTAACTACTAAAACTTACAAAACACATGTAAAACGTCAAGACTTTTTAAAATTTTTAGCTGGCTTAAATTTAAATAAGTATAGAAATCTAAAGTCAGGTAGACCAAGAGTTCAAGAAGATCAAATCATAATTACTTTAAATTTAAAATCTGAGGATAAGAAAGATGAGCTTCCCTTAGATTTTACTTTTTCAAAAAGTGATAAAGATTGGAAGATAGACAGAATAGCTAAAGTAAATTAGGAAAGGTTCAAAAACTTGTGAAACATGAAGAACTTCGGAAAGAAGAAATAATAAAAAAATTAGAATTACACCCAAGCAGATTAGATAAAGAAAAAATCATTTTTGAAGCAATGGAAAATGGGCTGAATGATTTTTTTGAGGGAATAACTATGGCCTTAGATCCTTTAGTAACTTTTGGTGTAAAGCAAGTACCTGAAAAAAAAGAAGAGGCATCTGGTCAAGGATGTAAATGGAGTATTTTTAAAGTATTAACAAATCAATTAATCAAAAGAGAACTTACTGGGCATGCCGCTAGAGATGCGATCAATTTAGTTATGAAATCTGCAACTAAAGAACAATGGAACGGATTTTATAGACGAGTATTGATTAAAGATCTTCGTTGTGGGGTTTCTGAAAAAACAATAAACAAAGTTGCAAAAAAATTTCCAAAGTATGCTATACCTATCTTCTCATGTCCCCTTGCACATGACAGCGCAAACCATGAAAAGAAAATGATAGGGAAGAAACAAATTGAGATTAAATTAGACGGAGTCAGAGTATTAACAATTATTAGAAAAAATAAAGTAGAAATGTTTTCTCGAAACGGAAAACAATTTAATAACTTTGGTCATATCATTACAGAAATAGAAAAAGTATTAGAGAAACATCCTGCCCCCTACGATTTAGTCTTAGACGGTGAAGTAATGAGTGCTAATTTTCAAGACCTAATGAAGCAAGTACATAGAAAAGATGGCAAACAATCCAAAGATGCAGTTTTACACTTATTTGATTTATGTCCAATTAAAGATTTCAAGAAGGGTTTATGGGAAAAAGATCAAACTACTAGAAGTATGTTGGTAAAAGATTGGGTAGCAAAAAATGCAACTCTTTTAAAACATGTCCAAACACTTGAATGGGAAAATGTGGATTTAGATACTCCTGAAGGCCAAAGTAGATTTGTAGAACTTAACAAATCAGCAGTAGAGGGAGGATATGAAGGCGTGATGATTAAAAATCCTCATGGTTGGTATGAATGCAAAAGAACACATAATTGGTTAAAAGCAAAACCATTCATAGAAGTTACCTTAAGAGTTGTAGCAATAGAAGAAGGGACAGGCAGAAACGAAGGCAGACTTGGAGCAATCATGGTTGAAGGTAAAGATGATCAATATAATTATCGTCTTAATTGCGGGAGTGGATTTAGTGATTCTCAACGTGAAGAGTATTGGAGTGGAAGAGATAAACTAATCGGCCAATTAGTAGAAATCAGAGCTGATGCAAGAACTCAATCTCAAGATGCTGAAACATTCAGTCTTAGGTTCCCAAGATTCAAGTGCTTTAGAGGTTTCGAACCAGGTGAAAAAATATAATTTTAAGGGAATTAGTTTCATAGAAGTAAATATTTAAGCTGGCAGTAAATTATGAAAAACTAAAAAAGTAGATAATGAAATAAACTATTAATGGTTAATAAATAACTACCTAAAGATATTGATTTTTATGGATAACAAAAATCTTTTCAAATATATTAAAACCCCTTGCGGTCAATCAAAATATATTGAATTACAATCTAATAAAAGTTTGCTTGGAAAATTAAGACTTTTTTGGTTTGTAATTATTGCTTCTATAAGAGATTGGAATATTAGAGACTAATTTCTTTTGACTCATTAATATATTCTTTAGCGTACTTTGCCGAAAAATAAACAACCATCAAAGTAGAGACAACACTTATAATTGTTATAAATAAATTATTTGTTGGCTGTAAATTTTTTAAATCCTGCAAGCTTTTTGCCAAGCTGCCTAAAGAACAATAAAGAAATGTTCCAGGAATGATTCCTAAAAGACCAAGAGCAAAGTTTCTAAA
>OZSS01000070.1_pt1 | contig 42430 bp, 48 predicted proteins | sample 1779911 | NCBI WGS metagenome assembly OZSS01 (sample SAMEA2603589, study PRJEB24840) | metagenome | biome: Water; feature: Photic zone; material: Seawater sample | place: Mediterranean Sea | collected 2013-11-12 | depth 10 m
TGGGTAATGGTAATTAGAGGAGATAAATTATGAAAAAATTACTATCAGCAATTATTGCTACTACAATGCTATCGACCGCTGCATTTGCAGGTGGACATTCAATATCTGAGTTTCGTATTGGGATTCTTGGAGGTGAAAACGCTCAAGACCGTATGACAAATAATGAATGTTTTCGTCAAAAAGCTGAAGATTTGCTTGGCGTCCCTGCAAAAATATTTGCTCCAGCAGATTACGATGGAGTCATTCAAGGACTTTTAGGGGGCACTATTGATATGGCTTGGCTGGGTGCGTCAGGCTATGCTAAAACCTATATTTCAAATCCAGATGCAGTAGAACCAATCGTAGTTGCGGTAAATATGGACGGTGGCTACGGTTATTACTCAGTTGGTTTTGCCAGAAAGGATAGTGGTATAAAATCACTTGATGATATGAAAGGTAAAGTATTTGGTTTTGGTGATCCTAACTCAACGTCAGGGTACTTAATACCATCTATTGAAATACCGCAAGCAACTGGTGCAACAATGGAATCGGGGGACTATTTTGGTGAAGTTAAGTTCACTGGTGGCCATGAGCAAACTATTGTTGCAGTAAATAATGGCGATGTTGACGGGGGTGTAACTTGGGCCGATGGGCTTGGTGAATGGGAAGACGGTTTCAATGCTGGCGCATTAAGGAAAGCAGTTGATGCAGGTCTGGTAGATATGAATGACATGGTGCAGATTTGGCAATCTAAGCCAATTCCAGAGGGGCCAGTTGTACTAAGAAAAGATCTTCCATCAGACGTAAAGGTTAAGATCACAGCTCTCACAGCGAGTTTGAAATCAATGGACCCAGAATGCGCATACGGGGTGTTTGCCGGTGACAGACTGGGAGTAATGCCAATAGATCATGAGGCATACGAAATCATCGTAGAGGCTCGTAAGTTAAAATCTAACTAAAAAGTAAATGTAATAGGTAGGTCTAACCAGAATAGGCCTACCTAACATTTCTCTGGGAATATAATGCTTGAAATACCTTCAACTCAAAAATACAAAACACAGTATTTCAATCTTATAAAAAAGCGTCGAACGTACAGCGCTATTTTACTTGGCATTTTTATCGTTCTTATGATATCTGGCTTTAATGTTGTCGATGATAGGAACGCTGGTGGTTTTTGGGCGGGAATCACCAGTATCTTTGACTTTCCCAAGGAAGTGATTTTAGAGGCTAGTGAAAAAGCCGATAAAATTCCTGGCCTTTTCGTAAAGTTCTTTCCGTCACTAATAGAGACGATTAACATTGCAGCTGCGGCAACTCTGGCCGCATCAGTATTCGCTATATTTTTGTCCATGCTCGCGACTCAGGGCATGGCTAAGTGGCCTCGGCTCATTCCAGTTTTTAGACGTATCTTGGATATTATGAGAGCCATTCCTGATTTTGTGATAGCGCTAATATTAATTTTTATACTTGGTGGCGGCCCGGTCCCTGCTATGATTGCTATTACCTTTCATACAACTGGAGCGCTCGGAAAGTTATTTTCAGAAGTCAACGAAAATGCGTCACTAAAACCCCTTGATGGTTTATCCTCAGTGGGTGCGAGCTGGATGCAAAAAATGCTACTTGGCGTTATCCCGCAAGTATCTCCTAATTATTTCAGTTATGGACTATTACGTTTTGAAATCAACATACGTATTTCTGCAATTCTAGGTTTTGTAGGCGGTGGCATAGGTTTGATGCTTACTCAGGCAATTATTACGCAAAGTAACTGGGAAGAAGTTGCATATTACATTATACTGATAATAATACTCGTCACAACCACTGATTGGTTATCAGGAAAAGTGCGTCAGCGATTAATCAAAGGCTCATCAAGCAACGATTTGATTGGATAGTAAAAAATTTCATATAATTGAAAAGAATTTATAAAGAAAATACAACATTTATAAGCGTAAGCTCAGTTTAATAGCAAGGCGCAAATGCATAAATAAACATTTACAAGCCAATGTAATCTACCTTGTATATTTTGATGTTACCGGTCGGTTCGAGCTTGGACAATTTGCCATCACCAAAATCGACAAGCAGCTCATTTTTAGCAGTCTGCGCTATAGTAGAGTCCTGATAAATTTTTTTTAATGCACATTAAATAACTCTTTTGCTGTATTAAAAGCAATAGATTCTTGTGTTTCCTTGTTCAAACTCCCTATTAAGTGTCTAAGATTGTCAGTATGTTCTGTTAAAGTGATATCATAATACCTATGATTTTCTTTCCAATCAGAACCTAAATAAAATCTACTTGGATATTTTTCAAATAATAATGCCCAATCTTCGAAAAATTCGTTAGAGACGTTATTGGGAGGTTCTAAGTTCACCCAACCAGAAGGCTTCATTATTGGTTTTATAGATGAATATATATTTGGGCACGTGGTAATAAGTTCCTCAAGTTTTTGTGAAGTAATCATACCTGTATGAGCAAGAGATAATTTAATATTTGGGTATTTACGACAAACATCTTTAAAGTAATCTACCGATTGATTAGTGTTTGGGCTTTCTTGACATCTAGCAGGTTCATAGTGAATGTCCATTAAAAGACTATTTTTGTTGGCATAATCATACATTTTTAGAAATATCTCGTTATTTTTATCCAAAATCAACTCAGACTGTCTACCGGCAGTATTAATTATCTCTTCGTTCCCGCAAGATTTATCAAAATGTTGGATACCAATCTCACCAAAACCTATGCATATTCCTGTTTCTATCTGAGAAATAGTTCTATCTAGATAATCTTGAGCAAGTTCAAATTTACCCTTTTGAATAAGTCCCGGGACATGACTTCCACACAAAACCTTTGTATTAAAAAGTGTTGTGATTTTTTTAAGTTTTTTTTGAACTTTTTTTTTTCCTTTGAGATATTTTTTGTATCCATTAGGAGTATCCATAACTACAATAAGCTCATATTTATTATCCCTCAACTCCTCAGTATATTTATCAATATTTTTGGTGTGTTGTGGGTGTATGTGACCATCGTATAATATTCCATTGTATGGTTTAGTCCATTTTCTACTTTGTCGACATTGATTTGTAAGGTTTATATCAGATGCCCTATCGCAATTATATCCATCAATTGCTTGATATTGAGGATAATCGTGCGCAAAGGTATTAAAATTTAGAAAAAAAAATATAAAAACTAACTTGTAAATCATAAGTTACACATAACATAATTTCATTACACAAATATTTCAGTACTTTACACAAATTATGTGATTTTTGGATGTTTGGCCAAGGCTAAGAGGGTTTTCATATAGTTAAATTGTCATAATTGTCGGAAGTTTGTCGGATGGTATTTGAAAAATTGTATTAATTGGAAAAAAAGTAAATAAAATCAAATAAAGGTTCCGTGGTGTAACGGATAGCACAAATGACTTCGGATCATTTAGTCAGGGTTCGAATCCTTGCGGGACCGCCAAGTAAATTTCTTTAATTGATTTAAATTCAAATCCTCAGGAAAATTTTTAAAAATGTCTTTTAAACCCATGATAATTACGTATGTAATTATGAAACTCATTACAGTATCACTCAAAAAATGATCTCCCTCCATAATTCTTAATAGTGAAATTAAAAAAATAGAGGCATAAGCAAAAGTATTCCATGAGGTCTTATTAAAAATGATTAATACAGCTAATGATAGCGTAAAGAAAGAAACGTCTCCTGATACAAAACTGCAATTAGTGCTACAGTAATCTACATTTAACCATGGTATCGTAAATGGTTCTTGGCCACCAAACTGGATTGTGTCATTAGGTCTTGCTCGCCCCCATAAATTTTTAAAAATAGAATTGACAACAACACCTGTTCCAGCGATAAGACAAGAGAATAGGTAAACCCATTCCCTAACATGTATATTTAAAATTTTTTCTTTAAAATAAATTTGTTTGAAAACTGCAGCTATAGGAACAAAGAAAACAAGTAATACCAAAAGTGGTAGTAGCATTTTTCGAATAAAGTAAATAAACCAATCGGACTCGGTAGCAATAAATTTACCATCCTGGCCAAAGAATAAACCGCTTACCGTTATGTCCAAGGAAGGAAATAAGAAGAATGCAATAGAAAGCAATAGGGTTATTGTGAGGGTTTTAAGGTAAAAATTAAAATTCAAATAAAGAGAAAAAATATTTTTATAAACATTGCCAATATAACTTGAAATTATATTTACATTCGAATTTGGGAAAAATTTTTCATTTTCTTCTATAAACAATATTTTTTTGCTGGCTAATTTTTTTAAAATAAGTATTGAGGTAAGGTATGCAACTAGTGCCCCTCCAAAAATATCACTTATAAAATGTGCACCGACAATCACTCTTGTGGAGGCAATTATAATCGCAATTGTTATGAGAATATTCTTAATTTTGGGAAATAGAAATATCATACAAAAGATAAATGCAAATATAGTTGCCGAATGACCTGATGGAAATGAATGCCACTTCGAGTCAAAGTGTATAATATCTAATGATTTTAAATCAAAACCATTGAACAACACTGGTCTGGGTCTTCCAATAATATGTTTTAATATTTGTGTGACTATACCGCTTAATAAAATATTTAAAAAAATAAATAAACTTATCTCACTGATAGTATTCATGATCTGATTTTTACTTTTAATTATTTTAACTAGTGCCCATGTTAAAATAGTGGGTATAAAAAAATATAAAGAGTCTCCAAAATGAGTAAGGGTTCCGAAAAGTGACTTGGTTTGATAGTTTAAACTATGAAAGAATGATGCTATAGAGTAATCGAATAACAAGAAAAAAAGAGCACCAATTAATAAATAAATACTTACTTTTTTTTCTTGAGTATTTAATTGATTTAAAAAAGTCATAATTTTTTAAAGTTAAGATTAATATAAGATTTTGATGTTAAATCTAATATAGTTTTATTTATAGCATCCCTATCGTCTATTGGAGTACTATCAATCGAGCTAAATGTTAGTACTATTTGACAATCAGAAAAATAATCTGGATCGATTTTATCACTAAAAAATAACATTAAGTCCAATGGATGATCTTTTTCTAATATAAATTCAGTTTTTTGTATATCACAATTAAGCTCATTTGCTAAAGTATCAGGTATGACAAAACTTAATGTTTTTGACATATATTGAGAATAAAAAAATATCATGGAAAAAAATAAAGTTAAAATTAGGGAAAATGAGATAGTTTTATATACGGCAGTTATAGATTTTTTCTGCAATGAAAAAATAGGATTAATTAGTGAGGCTAAAATTATCGAACTATAGAAGAGATAATTAATATGGGGTATGTCTGACATATTTTGATAAAGCGATGTATCAAAATAAATAATGATAGCTGGTATTAAAATAAGACTAATTAAAAAAATTTTTGACCATTTTAACTCTACAAATTCTAATGTTCTAAAAATGTAAATGGACATTATTGGTAACATAAACACCAGTATTGATAAATTTAATTTCTTTGAAAAAATAAATAAAAACCAAGAAATAATTATTAATGAAAAAAATGTTATTAAATCCTTGTTCCAATTAACTCTTTTGAAAACATTATAAAATATAGCAATAATCAACAGACTTATTAAGGGAAGTAAAAAAATAATACTCTCTATAATTCTCTGCATCAAAATAGATAAATCATAGTTAAAGGTAGAAAGGTTATCTGTTTCATCAATACCCTGAATAATTAAAAATATTAAAGCTATTATATATATTGAGCAAAGATAAGAAATTAAGCTCAATCGTTTTTTCTTTTCTAATTTTAAATTAAATAATTTTAATATAGTCAAAAATGAGATTAAAATAATAAAGAAGAAATTATTTAAAATTAATGCAATTAAACTAAAAAGGATAAAAAAAAGTACATTTAAAATCTTTTCTTCATCAAAAATTCTTATTAAATAATAAATTATTAATAAAGTAATTAATCCAGAAAGAAGAGAGCCATTAATGGTTGTTATTGAAATTAAAATCGTACCACTCAATAATACTGCAGTAAGTGGCATTAAATAATGAAGGTCATAAAATTTTAATTTAATAATTTTATAGGTGACTAAAATTACTAATCCTAAGTAAATAAAATTTAGAAATCTTAATAAAAGGTAATTATCTAAGGCAAATACATTAGATATCTTGATAGCAAGATTTAATAATATTAAATGTGGATTTATAAAATCTGAAAAATTTGAAACTAAATTATTTTTTTTTAAAGAAATTAATAAATTTAAATCATCAGTAAAATAGTAAGGTGTACCTAAACTGATTGCTGCTAACAATACTATCCAAATGATAGTGTAAAAAATAGTGGGGATACTTTCTGGGAATCTAAAGAAGTTCATTTTTTGATTTAACTAAGTTTAGTAGCATATAGATCTAATTTATTCTATATATTGTGGTTATTTCAATTTTCTTGATGTTGTTTTTGAGCCTATTTATAATGATTCTAAGAGATTAATCTCTTTTTACAGCCTTATAGAAGCGGCTTTTTTCTTAGTGGGCCACTTCTTTCTAAAAGGGTTAGGACAAATTGTTCTAACCCTTTTTTGATTTCTATATTATCCTTTTTTAAGAATGCTCAAGTTAATTTTCATGATACTCTTTTTTTTTATTGGATACTTTCTAGCTGATACAGAGTTAGTAGATATACCATTTAGAAATATTCCTTATTTAGAAAATTTATATGAGGTTGTAGATTAAAGATGATTAATACAGATAGAGTTTTACATGGCTTCACAGATCTTAAGAATTTAAATTCACTTGGTCCTATTGTTCTTAACCAAGCAAAAGGCATCTATGTTTACGATCAAGATGGAAAAAAATATTTGGATGCCAATTCAGGTTTGTGGAACTCAGTAGTTGGTTTTGATCACCCAAGAATGGTGGAGACTGCAAAAAAACAGTATGAAAAATTTTCAGGCTATCATGCTTTTTTTGGAAGGATCTCTGAGCCAGCAGTAGAGCTTGCAGATAAATTAATTGAAATCTCTCCTTTTACAGATGGTAAAGTTTTTTTTACAAATTCAGGCTCTGAAGCAAATGATACCACTGTAAAATTATTGTGGTTTATAAATAAAAGAAAAGGTCATCCCAACAGAAGAAAAATAATTACTCGAATAAATTCTTATCATGGTGTAACGGCTGTCTCAGCATCGATGACTGGAAAACCGTATAATAGTGAATTTGGTTTACCTTTAGATGGATTTATTCATTCTGCCTGTCCTCATTATTGGAAATATTGTTTAGAAAATGAGAGCGAGGAAATGTTTACAAAAAGAATGGGTGAGGATTTAGAAAATTTAATTCAAAAGGAAGGGCCTGATACAGTGGCTGGATTTTTTGCCGAACCTGTGATGGGTGCAGGAGGTGTCATACCTCCTTCAAAAGGATATTTTGAAATAGTTCAAAAGATTTTAAATAAATACGATATTCCATTTATCGCTGATGAGGTAATTTGTGGTTTTGGTAGAACCGGTAATTTATGGGGATCTGAAACATATGACATTAATCCGGATATTATCATTGCATCAAAATGTATAACTTCAGGGTTCTTTCCCCTTGGTGCAGTCATTTTAGGAGAGAAAATGACAAAAGAAATGATGGAGGCTTCTTATCAAGCAGAGGAATTTTTTCATGGCTTCACTGCTGGCGGACACCCCGTTGGTTGTGCCCTCGCCTTAGAAGCAATAGACATTATAATTAATGAGAAAATGATTGAAAATGTTAGACACCTTGAACCTATATTTATGGGTGGTTTAAAAAAATTTGAAGATTTAGAATTTATAGGTGAGTCGCGCGGCATAGGTTTAATGGGTGCTTTAGAGATGGCTCAAGACAAAAAGAAAAAAATTCCTTTTGATGGTTCAATTTCTATTGGTGAGCGCGTTGCTAATAAGTGTATCGAAAACGGTTTAATATGTAGACCGCTTGGTCCTTCTATTGTTTTGTGTCCGCCTTTTATTACAACTGAAGAAGAAATGGATATAATCTTCGAAACTTTAGAGAAAACTTTAAAAGAGGTATTTAGTGAGGTTAAATCTTTAGGATAATAGAGCCCGAAGTCTTTCTATTTTCCATATCCGTGTGAGCATCAGCTACATTATCAAGATCATATTTTGTGATTTTATCTAATTTAATTTTATCTTTAACTATCATTTCAAATAATTTCTGACTTGAGTTTTCAAGCCAGTTTCTGTTTGCATAAAAATGAAAAAGTGTTGGTCTAGTTAAATAAAAAGATCCAAAAGCCAAATCAGTCATTTGTATATCTTTATAAGGGCCTGATGATTGGCCAAAACTAACTAACATCCCATGCTTTTTTAGACATTTAAATGAATTAAACATAGTATCTTTACCTACGCTATCATAAACCACATCAAGGCCTTTATTGTTTGTAATTTCTAATACTTCCTCTAAGAAATTTTTTTCAGAATAATTTATAACTTCGTCAAATCCTCTTTGCTTTGCCAACATACATTTTTCAGAATTACCTGCAGTACCAATTGATTTTGCACCAATTTCTTTTATCCATTGTCCTGCAATTAATCCCACACCTCCTGCTGCAGCATGAAATAAGACCTCATGATCGCTTTGCAAATTAAAGCTGTCGCAAAGAAGGTATTTAACAGTTAATCCTTTTAGAATTGAAGCAGCAGCTTGATCATAAGATATGCCATCAGGTATGGAGACTACAAGGTCTTCAGATATTATTCTATGAGTTGAGTAAGCATTGTTTGGCTGTGCGTATGCTACACGATCGCCTATTTTAAAATTCTTAACATCTGGGCCTACGGCCTCTACTTCCCCTGCACCCTCAGAGCCAAGAACAAGATCTGTGTCTACTGGCCAAGGGTATAATCCTGCCCTAAAGTAAATGTCAATAAAATTGACCCCAATTGCTCTATTTTTGATCAACACTTCATTTGACTTAGGCTCAGAGAAATCAATACTTTTTTTTTGAAGAACGCTTATATCACCAGGCTTCTCAGCAACAATTGAATACATTGAAAGAACTTATCATCAAAAAAAATGAATAAATAGTCTATTTAAATATCTTGAAATTCTAATTTGAAATACCAAATAAATAATAGGAGAAATTGCCATTAGGAATTTCTTAATTAACGCAGGTTTTAAAAAACTGCAATTAACAATTAACGCTTAAGGAGGTTAATTATGACTACATTTGACTTATCTCCCCTATGGAGATCATCAGTTGGTTTCGATGAGTTTGATAGACTTTTTGATACTGTTTTTTCTACAAATAACAAAGGGTCTTCCTATCCACCATACAATATTGTCAAACATGACAAAAATATTTACCAAATAACTATGGCAGTGGCTGGATTTGGTGACGACCAAATTGATATATCCCAAGAGGGAAATTTATTAACTGTTAAAGGAGAAATGGGTGATGATAAAACTGATAATAAATCAGAATACCTTTATCGAGGAATTGCCAACAGAAATTTTGAAAGAAAATTTGAATTAGCTGATACTGTAAAAGTTATAGAAGCTGATTTAAAAAATGGTCTGTTAAGTATAAATCTCGAAAGAGAGATACCCGAACACCAAAAACCAAGGAGAATAAAAGTTAACACTAATTCTAAACTTTTATCAGCTTAAATAAAATTTGGGCTGCTTTTTACAAGCAGCCCTTAAATTTAATCTAATTGGGAAGCAACAAATTCCCAGTTTACCATGCTATCTAAGAAAGCTTTTAAGTAATCAGGTCGTTTGTTTCTGTAATCTATATAATAAGAGTGTTCCCATACATCACAGCCTAGGATTGGCTTCATCCCATCAACCAAGGGGTTAGAAGCATTAGGTGATTTGGTGACAACCAATTTGCCATTATCAATAGCAAGCCAAGCCCATCCAGAACCAAATTGTGTAATTCCAGCTTGGATAAATGCCTCTTTGAATTGGTCAATTCCGCCTAAGTCAGATGTAATTCTGCTTTCTAATTCGGATGGCATTGAGCCACCGCCATTAGGTTTCATGCATTGCCAAAATAAAATGTGATTCCAATGTTGGCCTGCATTATTAAAAATTCCTGCCATAGATGGATCTTTACTTGATTTTACAACTATTTCTTCAAGAGAAGAGTCTTGCATATCAGTATCTTTCACAAGATTATTTAAATTTGTTACATATGTTTGATGATGTTTGCCATGATGAAAATCAAGAGTTTCTGATGACATATATGGAGCTAAAGCATCACTTGCATAAGGTAAGCTAGGTAATTCAAAAGTCATATTTATTTCCTTTAATTAAAATTCTTAATGCGTATTTTTTATATTATTGTTGATCTAATGACAACCATTGAAGAAATAACAAGATAAAACATGAAGAATATAGTCAGTGTTCAGTCGACAGTCTTAAATGACAAAGTTGGAAATCATGCAGCTCGCTCAATTTTAAGTAGTAGGGGTTACAAATTTTATGAAATACCCACTGTGATTTTAACCTCTCATAAAGGTGTTAAAAATACAATTCAAATTAGTGATAATAATTTAAATCCATGGATAATTTTTAATAAGGTAAAGCAAACATATAAATTAAGTTTAAATGATTTGACGATTGTCGGCTACACACCCAATTTAAAAGTTTCAAAATTAATCAGTAAAATAATTAAAATACAAAATAGAGTTATATTAGACCCTGTCATGGGAGATATTGGAATAGGGCTTTATGTAGAAAAAGATGTTGCTAATTTTTTTAAAAAAATAATGACAAAAGTCAAATATATCTCAGCAAATTTCTTTGAGTGGTCTTACTTAAATAATAAAGATGTAAATAATTATAACCTAGGGGAAATTATAGCTGACCTTAAATCTTTCACTAAGAGATTTAATAGCCAAGTATTAATTAGGAGCGTGCCAAAAAATAAAAAATTAATAAATATATTATGTAACAAAAAAGATATTTTTATAATTGAAACACCTTATATAAATTTTAAAGAACGATTTCATGGAGCAGGCGATCAGTCTACTGCTTTGTATGCGCATTATATCTCCAAAAAAAATACAACTAGGGAGATTTTGGAAAATGTTACAAATGATATCTATAGTATCTTGCTTGAAAAAAAAGCTTATGCAAAAATTAAGAGAATAAAATTTAGAGCTAAGAACTTAAATAATCTTTAATTAGTATTTCTGCTATTTGTACAGTATTTAGAGCAGCACCTTTTCTTAAATTATCAGAGACACACCAGAAGTTTAAACCATTTGGAATAGTAGGATCTCTTCGAATTCTACTAATATACACTGGATCTAAGCCTGCAGACTCAATAGGGGTGACGTATCCTTCATCAGCGCGATAATCAATCATTTTTAAACCTGGTGATTTTTTAAAAATTTCCCTTACTTGGTCCTCATCATACGGTTTATTAAATTCAACATTTACTGCTAAAGAATGAGAAATAAAAACTGGAACACGAACACAGGTTGCTGTTAATTCAATGTTTTGATCAAGTATTTTTTTTGTTTCATTGAACATTTTCCACTCTTCTTTAGTTTGTCCGTCTTCTAAAAAAACATCAATGTGCGGGATAACATTAAAAGCAATTTGTTTAGTAAATTTCTCTTTAACGACTGCTTCATTTGCATAGATTGATTTTGTTTGATTAAATAATTCATCAGCAGCTTCCTTACCGGCACCGGAAACTGATTGGTAAGTTGAAACAACAATTCTTTTTACATTAAATTGATCGTGTAAAGGTTTAATTGCAACTAGCATCCCCATGGTTGAGCAGTTTGGATTAGCTATGATATTTTTTTTTCTAAAATCTTTTAAGGCCTCTGGATTGACTTCAGCAACCACTAATGGAACATCTGGGTCTGTTCGAAAGTGCGAAGTATTATCGATGACTATACATCCTTGTTTAGCTGCCTTAGGAGCAAACTCACTAGATACTTTTGCTCCAGGAGAAAAAATAGCTATGTCAGTATCTGAAAAATCATATTCAGCTAAATCAGCTACTACTACCGACTTGTTTTCTCCATAATCAATTGTACTTCCTTTAGAGCGGGATGAAGCTAAAGCGATTAAATCAGAGTATTGAATTTCTTTTTCATCGATTATATCTAAGACCTCTCTTCCAACATTTCCAGTCGCTCCGACAACAGCAATTTTAGGTTTTTTTGAAGAAGCCAAGTTAAATTCTTTCTATAATTAAATCACCCATTTTAGAGCAAGAAACAAGTGTTTGGTTTTCATCTGTGTAAATATCTCCTGTTCTATAACCCTCAGAGAGGATTTGTTGAACAGCATTTTCTACTTTATTCGATAATTCAGGTTTATTAAGGTTATATTTCAACATCATTGATAAACTTAAAATAGTAGCAATAGGGTTTGCTTTATCTTGGCCAGCAATATCTGGAGCACTTCCATGAACGGGTTCAAAAAGACCATATCTTTTTCCATTTTTTTCTGCCCCTAATGATGCTGATGGTAACATTCCCAGTGACCCAGTTAACATGGCAGCACAGTCACTAAGAAGATCACCAAAAAGGTTATCTGTAACTATTACATCAAATTGTTTTGGGTTTCTAACTAACTGCATGGCACAGTTATCGGCTAACATATTTTCTAGGGTAATATCAGAAAAATCTTTATGAGTCTCTTTAACAACCTCTCTCCAAAGAACACCTGTTTCCATAACATTAGCCTTTTCAACAGAAGTAACTTTATTATTTCTTTTACTAGCTAAATCAAAGGCGACTCTGGCAATTCTATCAATTTCGTAGTCATGGTAAACTTGTGTGTCGATCGCTTTTTTACCATTTGATGTATCCTCAATTCCTCGAGGTTGACCGAAATATACACCCCCAGTTAATTCTCTTACTATCATTATATCTAAATTATTAACTACATCATTTTTTAAAGTTGAAGCATCAACAAGTGCATCAAAAACAAGGGCAGGTCTCAAATTTGCAAAAAGTTCTAACTCTTTCCTCAAACCTAATAGTCCGGCTTCAGGTCTCTTTGATCTTTCTACATCATCCCACTTAGATCCACCAACTGCTCCCAATAAGATAGCATCAGAGTTTTTTGCTTTTTCTAAGACAGCCTCTGTTAAAGGCTCACCGTTGACATCATAAGAGGCCCCTCCAACTAAATCTTTTTCATAATTGGCATCAAGACCTTGTTCATTTAATTTTTCAATAACTCGGATTGTTTGGTCTGCAACTTCCACACCTATCCCGTCACCAGGTAAAACTAGAATTTTAGAGCTCATTTAATTGTCCTTAAATAACCAAGGTTTTTTATTTTTTTTGTCTTCTTCATAGGCGCTAATTTTGTCTTGGTATCCAAGAGTAATGCCTATGTCATCTAATCCCTGCAAAAGTCTATCTTTTCTAAACTCTTCAATTTCAAAATTAATTGAATGATTGCCAGCTTTAACAGTTTGCTCTGGGAGATCGATGCTAAACTCTATTTGATTTGTAGCTGCCATCATTAATTGATCAAGTTGATCAGGACTGACAACAATTGGTAAAATTCCATTTTGAAAGCAATTATTATAAAAAATATCAGCAAAACTTGTTGAAATTACACACTTAATTCCAAAATCTTTAAGAGACCAAGGGGCGTGTTCTCGACTAGAGCCACATCCAAAATTATCTCCTGCTACTAATATTTTAGATTGATCAAAAGGCGATGTGTTTAATACGAAATCCTTAATTAGATTTCCATCATTATCATATCTCATCTCATAAAATAAGCTAACCCCAAGACCAGTTCTTTTTATAGTCTTAAGAAATTGCTTCGGGATGATCATATCTGTATCAATATTTACTATTGGTAAAGGGGCTGCGATCCCTTTTAAAGAATTAAACTTATCCATCTTAAGTGAAATCTCTTATATCTGAAATGTTCCCTGTAATAGCGGAAGCTGCCGCAAGTTCTGGGCTCATTAAATGAGTTCTTCCACCTCGACCTTGTCGACCTTCAAAATTTCTATTAGAAGTTGAGGCGCATCTTTCGCCAGGTTTTAATTGATCAGGATTCATACCAAGGCACATAGAGCATCCAGCCTCTCTCCATTCAAAGCCAGCATCTTTTAAAATTATATCTATTCCCTCTTCTTCTGCTTGCTTTTTAACCAAACCTGATCCTGGGACTATCATAGCTTGAACATGTGAAGCGATTTTTTTATCCTTAACAATAGAAGCAACTTTTCTAAGATCTTCAATTCGACCATTGGTACAAGAGCCAATGAATATTTTATCTAATTTTATATCTGTTATTTTTGTTCCAGGTTTAAGACCCATGTATTCAAGGGATCTCTCAATACTTTTCTTTTTATTTTCTGTTTGAGCGCTACTTGGGTTTGGTACCAATCCTTTTACAGATACAACATCTTCAGGACTAGTGCCCCACGTCACCATTGGGTCAATCTCGGAGCTATCAATAACAATTTCATGATCATAGTTAGCATCATTATCTGATGGGAGAGATGACCAGTATTCCAATGCTTGATCCCAATGATCAGCACCAGGTGCATAAGGTCTTCCTTGAATATAGTTGAAAGTTGTTTGATCAGGGCTGATTAAACCAGCACGTGCTCCGGCTTCAATACTCATATTACATATGGTCATTCTTCCCTCCATAGAAAGTCCCATAATAGAGGATCCGGCATACTCGATTACATGTCCAGTTCCACCCGCTGTTCCAATCTTTCCAATTATATATAGGATTAAATCCTTCGAATTGACGCCAAAAGGAAGGTCGCCATTTACTGATATTCTCATGTTTTTAGCGGGGTTTTGAACTATTGTTTGTGTAGCTAATACGTGTTCTACTTCACTTGTGCCAATACCAAAAGCGAGTGCCCCAAATGCTCCATGGGTAGAGGTGTGGCTATCCCCACAGACTATTGTCATTCCAGGTTGGGTAATCCCTTGCTCTGGTCCAATAATATGAACAATACCCTGTCTCTGATCCATTAAATCAAAATATTGAATTCCATGTTCTTTGGTATTTTTTGCTAAAGTTTCAACTTGTATTTTGCTTTGTGGATCCTCAATATTTTGTCTATTTATTGTAGGAACATTATGGTCTGCAACAGCTATGGTTGCTTCTGGTCGATGTACAGGACGATTAGAGATTTTTAATCCTTCAAAGGCTTGGGGACTGGTTACTTCATGGACTAAATGACGATCAATATATAAAAGACTTGTTCCATCTTCTCTTTGACCGACGAGATGCTCAGACCAAATTTTATCAAAAAGTGTTTTTGGGCCTTGGTTGCTCAAGATACTACTTAACTTAGCTTTTAGTTTCAGCCTCTTCTGCTTTTTTTTCAGCAGGTATCTCTTCTTTTGGCTCCTCTTTAGCTTTAGAGTCTTCTTGAGGAGATGCTTCCTCTGTTTTGGTTTCTTTAGCAACTTCTACAGGTGCCTCTTCAGTTACAGGAGTTTCAGGTTTTTTTTCTTCAATCTGTTCCTCTATAACTTCTTTGACGTCTTCTATTGAAGATACATATTGTTTATCATCATATGCTCGACCATCTGTTCTCTCAGCTATTCTTGCTTTTTTACCAGATAGGCCTCTGAGGTAATATAATTTTGCTCTTCTAACATCTCCAACTTTGATACGTTCAATTGAGTCAATAACGTTACTGTAAAGTGGAAAAACTCTTTCTACGCCCTCACCACTAGAAATTTTTCTAACAGTGAAAGATGAGTTAAGGCCATTATTTTTTTTACCGATACATACGCCTTGGAATGCCTGAACTCTTTCTTTGTTTCCCTCTTTAATTTTTACATTAACTTTTACTGTGTCACCGGGTGCGAAATCTGAAACTTTTGAGCTTTTTAAAATTTGCTGTATTTGTGATTGTTCGTAATTTTTAATTATTTCATTCATTGTGTGCTCCATCCAATACTAATTTGTGGGTGGTATTAGAGCGCCATATTCTACTCATTTTTGTTTTTTTTTAAATACTTTTTAAATAAATCTGGCCTATTTTTTTCAGTATTTTCCTTTGAATTCTGGTGTTTCCATAAATCTATATCTGCATGATTACCACTTAAAAGAACAGCTGGGACTTCAATGTCTGTATGGTCAGGAGCTACCCATGGGTTTGGTCTTGTAAATTGATCGTGTTCAACTAGTTCATTTTGAAAAGACTCATTAGAGTGAGTATCTTCGTTACCTAGGACACCAGGTTGTAATCTCATAAATGCCTCCATAAACAATAACGATGCCACTTCCCCTCCATTTAAAATAACATCACTTACTGAGATCTCTTGAAATTCATAATAGTCAATCACTCTTTGGTCTATTCCCTCATATCTACCATTTAATAAAATAAAATTTTGATTTGACTTATTTTGAATTAAATCGTTTTGAGAAAAATTTTTGCCTTTGGCAGAAAAACAAATCTTTGTAAAGGTATCTAGCTCGTCCTTATTAAAGTTTGCCTCAATAGCTTTAGAAATTATATCTGGTCTTAAAATCATCCCTGCGCCGCCGCTAAATGGTTTATCATCTACAGAGTTAGCAGACAGGTCACTATAGTCTCTTATGTTGATAGTATTGATTTTAAAATGATTTTTTAAAAGAGCCTTGCCTAGCAAACCATGTTGTAAAATACCAGGGAAAGCCTCTGGGAATAAAGTGAGGATATTAAATGTGATCATTAATTTTTAATTATTATTTTTTTTTCTTTGATGTTTACCAAAGGAAAATTTTGTTCTGTGAATCTAAAAAATTCTTTTTTCATGCTCTTCGTAAAATATATTTCCAGTAAGTCTCCTGCTCCAAAATTCACGACTGAAGATACTTCACCTACTTTCTGGTCTTTATTGTCCATTACATCTAATCCCTCTAAATCATGAAAGTAATATTCATTACCTTTTACAGGTGATAATTGTTCTTTTTTTAAAAAAATTTTTTCATTAACAAACTTTTCAATATCCGTCCTATTGTTTATCTCATTGATTGTTATAAGTGGGCTTTTTTTATCGAAAGAGACGAGTTTTAATTCAATAATTTTTTCGTCGTCTAAATAAAATTCTTTAAACTGATTTACATCACGATCATCATTTAAAAAACTGTGAAACCTTAGCAGACCCTTAGTTCCTTTGGGTCTGCCAATTACGCCAACTTGTATGAAATTTTTGTTAAAGGAAGTCACAAGAAAATTATTCTTTAGGTTCCTCTTTATTATCGTCAGTTTTGTCTTCAGCAGCCTCGGTTGAAACCTCCTCTGCTTTAGGTTCTTCCACTTCAGGGGCTTCTTCTTTCTTCTCCTCAGGCTCTGGTGTTTCTTCTGATTTTACCTCTTGTTCAGCTGGTTTTTCAGTTGCAGCTTCTTCAACAGGAGGTTGCTCATCTGCAGTGGATGTCTCTTCAGCAGGTTTTTCTGCTTCTACTTTTGCCGCTTCTTCAGCAGCTTTTGCATCCTCAGCTGCTTTTAATGCCGCTTCCTCTTTAGACTTAACTCTTTCCTGAGCTTTTGCCTTTGGTAAATGTTTTTTTGTCTTCTCAGTTATTTTTGGGGCTTCCATCATTCCTAATTCAAAGAGAATTTTTTGAACTCTTTCTGTTGGTAATGCTCCTACTTTTAACCAGTGCTCAGCTCTTTCTTTGCTTAGCATAACTCTTTCTTTGTGGTCCTTCGGCACCATTGGATTAAAGTTACCTATTTTTTCAATGAAATTACCATCTCTAGGTGCTCTTTCATCAGCCACCACTATTCTGTAAAAAGGTCTTTTCTTTGAACCCCCTCTTGCTAGTCTTATTTTAGTCGCCATGATCTCTCCCTTCTATATTTAATCAATCGTTGGCATTTGGTTTCCGCCTAATAAACTTTTAATTTTATTTGCAAAACCTGGTTTTTGAGCTTGTTTCATAAGTTTTTTAGTTTGCTCAAATTGTTTGAGAAGCCTATTGACTTCATGTACTTGTCTTCCAGACCCAGTTGCTATTCTTCTTTTTCTTGAAGCTTTTAGTAAGTCGGGGTCAACTCTTTCATCTTTAGTCATTGAACAAATAATTGCTATTTGATGATCAATAACTTTTTCGTCAAAATCTCCACTTTCCATCATATTTTTAATTTTGCTTACACCTGGCATATGTGACATCAGTCCAGACATACCTCCCATTTTTTTCATTTGTGAAAATTGCTTCAAAAGATCATTCATATTAAATTTCCCACTCAACATCTGGGACTGCAGACTTTCCATTTCTTTTTCATCAAAGTCTTTCTGTGCCTTTTCAACTAGTGATACAACGTCTCCCATGCCAAGTATTCTTGAAGCAATTCTTTCTGGGTGGAAAACTTCAAAATCTTCAATGTTTTCACCAGATCCAAAGAAACGAATAGGCAAACCTGTTTGATATTTTGCTGAGAGCGCAACTCCTCCTCTTGGGTCTGCATCCAGTCTTGTTAAGATAAATCCCGTAAGAGGGGCTGTGGAGTTAAAAGACTCTACAACACTTAAAGCTTGCTGGCCCATCATAGAATCTAATACAAGTAAGTTTTCTTGTGGTTTTGCGATATCGTGAATAGTTTTTAGTTCTAAAAGTAATTCCTCGTCCGTACTGATACGACCAGAGGTATCGATTATAAGAATATCTGATAAAAGTTTATTGCTTTGTTCCATTGCATTATTGACAATATCTTTTATGTTTTGGTTAACTGGTTCAATAAATTGAATATTATTTTTCTGAGATAAAATGCGTAGTTGTTCAATCGCTGCGGGTCTTCTTAAGTCTGTTGATACTAGTGCTACAGATTTATTGAGAGAATTTTGACAGTAATGGGCAAGCTTTGCAATCGATGTTGTTTTACCTGCACCCTGCAAACCACACATTAAAAAGATTGAGGGTTTGTTTTTAAAATTTAGTTCACTGCTTTGTGTGCCAAGAATTTCTGTAAGCTCATCACTAACAATTTTAATAATTTGTTGTCCTGGCTGAACATTTTCAATTACCTTTTGGCCAAGCGCTTTGTCTTGAATTTTTTTAATTAAATCTTTAGAGACTCTTAGAGAAACATCTGCTTCTAATAGAGCTACTCTCACCTCACGTAAAGTTAACTCTAAATCTTTTTCAGTAATGGCTCCTTTATTTGAGAGGCCTTGAAAAATTCCAGTTATTTTATTTGTTATATTTTCTAGCATCTAAAAAATAAAAAAAATCGGCGAATGATACTCATCGGCCGACTAATTTTTCCTTTATTAAGTGAAGTTTTTATATCACTATAGCGGGTCTATGAAAATACCTTTTATGAAAGCTCATGGGGCAGGAAATGACTTTGTAATAATAGATAAAAACGTTGATTTAATTAGAAAATCAAAAAAAATTATTAAAAAACTATGTGACAGACGATTTGGCATAGGCTGTGATCAATTGATTTTATTGAAAAAAGTTGGAGCGTACCATCAAGTTGCTTTTTATAATTCAGATGGCTCACTTGGAAAAAATTGTGGAAATGGGCTGCGATGTGTCTATAAATTTTTAGTTGAAGAAAAGAAAATTAAAAACGTAATTATCAAAAGTCATAAATTTATCCATCACGGTAAAAAAACTGAAGAAGAATACAAAATCAATGTTGGAGAAGTAACTTTAGATTGGCAGAAAATACCCCTATCAAAAAAAATGAACACCCAAGGTATTCATATTAGAGGTATTAAAATACCTGGATTAGTAAAAATAATGACAGCAAATATTGGCAATCCTCATTGTGTGGTGTTAGTTAAAAATTTAGTATCAATTAAATTAAATCATCTAGGACCTTTGCTTGTAAAAAATAAAATTTTTCCTGACCAGGCAAATATTACTTTTGTTCAGGTACTCAATAAATCTAAAATCAAAGTATTATTTTGGGAAAGGGGTGGCGGGCATACGCTTGCCTGTGGTTCAGGAACGTGTGCGACAGCATTTGTTTTAAACTATAACGATATTGTGTCCTCTAAAATTGAAATAATTACAGAACAATCAAAGTTAAAAACAGAAATTCAAGATAAGATGGTATATCTTCAAGGTCCAGCTGAATTAGTTTATAAATCAACCATTAATATATAAATGTCTAGGGTAGTTAATTTTGGATGTCGGCTAAATAATTTTGAAGGAAAGAAAATTGAGGAATTACTATCTAATAATAATGAAAATATAATTGTTATAAATTCATGTGCGGTTACAAATGAAACTGAAAGACAAGTAAGACAAACTATTAGAAGAATTAAAAAAGAAAATCCTGATAAAAAAATTGTAATGACAGGGTGCGCCGCTCAAATATCACCTGATAAATATTCATCAATGACTGAAGTTGATAAAGTTATTGATAATATCAGTAAGCTAAAATCAGAAACCTGGATATCTTTGTCTAATGAAGAGTCCCAAATTGATTTTAAAGAGGACATCTTTGATTCACCTCAAGACATCCGCCCATCTTTAGATACAAACAATCTTAGCATCAGAGAAAGCCTTGTAATTCAACAAGGTTGTAATCATAGATGTACGTTTTGTATTATTCCTTTTGGAAGGGGTAATAATAGGAGCTTTGATCCTTTTTACTTAATTGACGAAGTTGAAAGAGTTGTCGAGAACGGAGTCAAAGAAATAGTTTTGACAGGAGTAGATATATCTGACTATGGGAGTGATTTTGAGCACCGATATAGCATGAGCAATTTAATTTTAGATATTTTAGATAAAACTAAATTACAACGTCTACGTCTATCTTCAATAGACTGTGTAGAGATTGATGAACAATTTGATGAAGTATTGAAGGATCAAAGAGTAATGCCTCATCTTCACCTCAGTATTCAATCTGGTGATGACATGATACTTAAAAGAATGAAAAGAAGACATAACGCAAAAGATGTATTTGCATTTGTTGAGCATTGTAAAAAAATTAGAGAAGATATTTCATTTGGTGCAGATATAATCGCTGGATTTCCTACAGAAACAGATGAAATGTTTGACAATACATACAGACTACTGAAAGAAAATGAAATATCTCACCTTCATATATTTCCTTTTTCTCCCAAAAATAATACCCCTGCATCAAGAATGCCTCAGGTTTCCAAATTAATTATTAAGAAAAGAGCAAAAAATTTAAGAGAACTAGGTGAGTTAATTTTAAAAAAAGTAAAATCTAAACTTTCCTTACCAAGAGAGGTTCTTATTGAGGAATTAAATTTAGGATTAGCTGTTGGATATGATCAAAACTATATCAAACATAAAGTTCCGTTAGTTGGCGTACCGGTTGGTGAAATTGTAAGAGTTTAATGTTTTTTTTAAAAAAAATTTTTCAAAAAAAATTAAATGTTGATGAAATAGAAGATCTTTTATTTGAAAATGGTGTTGAGCCAAAATTTGCTGAATTAATAATTTCAAAAATTAAAGACAATACATCAAAGGAAGAGGATATTAAAAAAGTTATTAAAAAAGAGCTACTAACAAAATTTGCAGAAAAAAAATTTGGCGCTTTTTCTCCTCAAAGTAAGAGCTTATATATAATTGCAGGTAATAACGGGTCAGGAAAAACAACATTCATCGGTAAATTTATAAATCTATTTCAAAAAAACGGCTTAAATCCTGCTGTTATTGCAGCAGATACATTCAGAGCAGCAGCTATAGATCAACTCGAGCATTTTACCAAAAAATTTGAAGTACCCATACATAAGGGTAATAATATGGAGGACCCGTCAGCTGTCATTTTCCAAGGTATTGATAAAATGAAAGAAAATGATGTTGTGATAATTGATACATCTGGAAGACAACACAACAATAAAAATTTAATGGCAGAACTAAAAAAGATTTCAAATATAATTTCAAAGAAATCTGATCAATTTAATTTAATTCAAACTTTTTTGACTTTGGATGCTAATACCGGACTTGCATCCAAGCATATTATTGAGGGGTTTCGCGAATATATAACATTAGATGGAATTATTTTAAATAAGGTCGACTCTAATGCTAAATATGGAGCTCTTCTAACGATAATAAATGATTTTGACATACCTGTTGTATTTGAAGGGTACGGTGAAGGAATGAGCGACTTAAGAGAGTTTCAATTTGAAGAATATTTAGATAGACTCATATAATATGAAGCAGCTATTTGAATTTTTTCCCTTAATTGTTTTTTTTGCTGTTTACTATAAATCAGATAAAGATCTCTATTTAAGTATAGCTGCTGTAATAGTGGCTACATTTATTTCTCTCATAGCTATCTATTTCAAAGAAAGAAAAATTTCTACAATGATGTTAGTAAGTACAGTTATCTTAGTTGTATTTGGTGGCCTGAGTATTTTTCTTAAAAATGAAATATTTTTTAAAATGAAACCCACAATCATAAACGCACTTTTTGCTATCGTTTTAATTGGAAGTACAATTATTAATAAACCTGTTTTAAAATTATTATTGAATTCTTCTTTAAAATTAACTGATGAGGGGTGGGGGCTAATGAACAAAATGTGGTCCAGCTTTTTTGTACTTCTAGCTGTTTTAAATGAAATCGTTTGGCGAACTCAAACAACCGATGTTTGGGTTAACTTTAAAGTCTTTGGTATTATGGGAATTACAATTGTATTTACTATAATTCAAATTCCGTTTCTAAAAAAACATTTTATAAATCAGCCTTAAGAGCTTCAATTCCCAATAGTTCTTTATCCTCTAGTGCCTCAAGAAAAGCACCCCCGGCAGTTGAGACAAAATAAAAGTCTTCAAATTTTTCTTTTGCCATATTGATGGCTAAGATTGTATCTCCACCACCAATAACAACATCAGCTTGAGCTTTAGCAAGAAGGTGAGATAGATTAATAGATCCCTTCGAAAATTTGTGGTCTTCAATCATTCCCATGGGGCCATTCCACAAAATAATATCACTTTTTTTTACAAGATTTTCTAAAACAATATGAGAAGAGTCGGCTATATCTAAAATTTTAAATTCAGTGTTTTTGTCAAGTTCATTGACTAATACACTTTGATCTGAATCAAGCATTACATCAACTGGGAGATGGATTTCACAGCCTGTTTGTTTTGCAGAGCTATAAATCATTTCAATCATTCTTTCAGCACCCTCTTCAATTAAAGAAGAACTAACATTAAACTTATTATATTTTAGAAAATTATTAGCCATTGCTCCTCCTATAAAAATATCTGAGCAAGAAGTCGTTAAAGACAAAAGTGTGTTTATTTTAGTTGAGATTTTTGAACCTCCAATTATAGCTAATTTTTTCTTTTGAGATTTTTTGATATCGTTAATAACATTAATTTCTTTTTCAAAATTAAAACCAGGTGTAGATAAAATATTTTTAGCCATTTGGTTTACTGATGAGTGAAGCCTATGGGAAGCAGAGAATGCTTCGTTAACATACAAATCTAGATTGTCAGTAATTGATTTACTAAAACTCAAATCATTTTTTATTTCACCTTTGAAAAATCTTATATTCTCTAAAAGAGTTGTGGTAGGCCTATTATGATTGAATTGATCAAGACCGTTTTCTAAAAAATTTGCATAGCTTATAAAATTTAATTTTAATTCTAAGATTTCCTGAAACTGATCAATTAGTTTTGAGAAAGAGTACTTGTCATCGAAGTTTTCCTTTGGTCTTCCAAAATGTGAAAGAAGAAGAATGTTGCATTGTTTATTTTTAATAAAATTAATCGTGTCCTTTGCCCTGTCTAATCTTGTTTTGTCAGTTATCTTAAAATGTTTATCAATGGGCACATTAAAATCGACTCTGATCCCAACATTTTGGATTTTTTCGAAATTGAGATTTTTAAGAGATTTCATATTTATTCACATTTTTTTAATCATTTTAGGCTAGATTACTACTACTATATATAGTATAAAACTACCCATATAAGGAACTAAATAGAGTAGGTATATAAAAAATGTCTTGGAATAACCAGAAAGTAGAAGATCTTAAAAAGCTTTGGAATGAAGGGGTTGCTACAAGCCAAATTGGTGTGCAGCTTGGATTTACTAAAAATGCCGTTATTGGTAAGGCTTTTAGACTAGGCCTTGAGAGACGTCAAAATTCCAGAAAAAAATCAACTCAAAATCAACAATTTTCCTCTGTAACCATGTATAGAGAAACCAGTAATTCATCTTCCCAAAGTACGGTAAGAAAAGAGCCTGTTCGAAGAAGGGAAAAATTTAGTTTTAAAAAGAGTATTGTTGGCACCGGTAACTTTAAATCTTGTCAATGGCCAATTGGTGATCCACTTGAAGAGGGATTTCACTACTGTGGATGTCAAAATATTCCAACAAAACCTTATTGTATAGAGCATTACAAAAAAGCTTATAATGTTGATGAGAAATATTTAGACAGACTTTTAGATTTCTTACACGAAAAAAATTAATATCATTTTTTCTTTGGCGCGCTTGGCAGGAATCGAACCTGCGACCCCCAGATTAGGAATCTGGTGCTCTATCCTACTGAGCTACAAGCGCCTTTGTTTATGTACTTCATAATAATAATTCTTAAAATATAAACTATGAAAAAAAAAGCTGAAGAGTACCTATATAATGAGGCACTAAAATATTTGGGTAAATATCCAGCTACTAAAAAAAAAATTTCTGAAATACTAGAAAAAAAACTCAGAAATAAAAAAACTTATCAAAAGGTTATTTTTCCAGAAAATATCTCTAAACAAGAACTAATTGAAAATATCATACAAAAATTAGATGAATTGAAGATTATAAATGAGAGGCACTTTATTGAAACAGTATTTCATTATTATGAGCAATCCTTATTTTCTATCAAAAAAATAAAAAATAAACTCTATCAAAAAGGATTTGAACAAAGCTTAATTGATGAATATGTCTCAAAGAAAGTCTCTGAAAATCCAGATTTAGAATTAGATATTTTAAAAAGATTTATAGTAAGAAAAAAGCTTTCAAAGCTAGAAACCGATGAATTAAAAAAAAAGCTTTATCAACAGAGCTTCTCGGAAAATTCAATATATAAAGTAATTAGAGATTAGTTATTTAGAAGCTGGTGCTTCAATAGTTTTTGTAGTTTCTTCTGTGTTGACTGGTGCTTGACCCTCAGCATCTTTTTCTTTTTTGGTTTTTTTAATAATAATTTGCTTTCCTCTGTACATGCCAGTACTGAGATCAATATGATGGGGTCTTCTCAATTCGCCTGATTTTTTGTCTTCTGCAAAAAGCTGTGTGCCCGCTCTATGATGAGAGCGTCTCATATTCCTTTTTGAAGGTGTGGTTTTTCTTTTTGGAACTGCCATATTAGAGCGATAACATAATAAAAATTTGTATAAATTACAATAATAATGTATAAATCTGCCCACAATGCAAGAAGAGCAAATCGATTTAGGTCACAAAAGAACATGCCCTTGTGGTAGCGTAAAGTATTACGATTTTTATCAGGATGTAATAAATTGTCCAGAGTGCGGTAAATCAATAGAGGCGGTAAATATAGCAAAGCCAAAAAGAGGAAGAAAAGCAGGAATTACTGTTGCAGCACCTACCAAAACAACTAAAGAAAACGATGAACTAAAAGACTTAATCGAAGAGACAGAAGAGACTGAAACTCAGACCGAAGATACTGATAATCTAGTGGAAGATATCAGCATTGATATTCCAACTGATAAAACAGACGAAGAAACTAATTAATTTATCTTTTATTTAAAATTTCTAATATTTTTGTTGATGCTTCCTCGAACTTCAAACTCGAAGATATAGCAAATTCTCTTGTATACCTCTCAAAAGCTACCTGAAACATCTGGCGCTCACTATAAGACTGCTCAGTTTGATCATCTTTTCGAAATAAGTCACGAACCACCTCTGAGAGAAGTTTAATGTCGCCAGAGTTTATCTTTTGATCGTACTCTTGTGCCCTTCTACTCCACATCGCCTTTTTAATTTTAGGTTTTTGCTTTAAAACGGAAAGTGTTCTAGTCATAGAAGGCTTACTAGTGATATTTCTTAAACCAATTAATTTTGCTTTCGCAAAGGGGACTCTGATTGTTAACTTGTCTTGAAAAAACTGAATGACATATAGTTGCTCCTCCACTAAATCATATTGGAATTTTTCTATAGTAAGAATTCTTCCTACGCCGTGGGTAGGGTAAACAATATTCTCTCCTGCTTTAAATTCTTGTGGGACAATTACTTTTTTAATCTTAGGAGCTTTTGGGGTAGCAATTTTTTTAGCTACTTTCTTTACTACCTTTTTTACTACTTTTTTCTTAGGTATTTTTTTTATAGGTTGTTTTTTTTTGGCAGGTGACTTTTTTTTGACTTCAACTTTTTTTTTAGTTTTAACTTTTGATGTTTTTTTTGTTACTTTTTTGGTTGTAGCTTTTTTTTTAACTGGCATTAATCGGCTCCTTTTTCACTAAAATGATTTTCAAATTTATTTTCTACCCCCTCCCACTGTTTTGCATCAGCGGGGGCATCTTTTTTTGTAGTTATATTAGGCCAAACTTGTGAATATTTTTCATTTACATCTAACCATTTTGTACCGTCATCCAAGTCATCTGGGATAATCGCTTCAGCTGGGCACTCGGGCTCACATACACCGCAGTCGATGCATTCATCAGGGTTAATAACAAGCATATTTTCACCTTCATAAAAACAATCCACTGGACACACTTCAACACAATCCATGTATTTACATTTAATACACTTATCATTAACTAGGTAAGTCATAGACTGTCTTTTACTCTATTTCGGATTAATATAAAATCCTTATCTTCAAGACCAAGTAAGGTTGATATTTTTCTAGCAGTGGAGACCTCTAACTGGTCTTCTTTACCATCAACCATTAATACTTGCCAACAAATTAAAATCACATCCATTCTTTGTTCATAACTTAAAGATGTTTTAAGCCTGTAAGAAAACTGTGATAAGTCGGTGTTAAAATGTTGTTGATCAGCAAGTTTATTAAATTGCTCTTTATTGTTTAGAGTTGGAATTTTAAAATAATACTCAACTAACTCAGAGGCCAAATTAATTTCTTGTTCTGTAATTTCATGATCTGCAATGATAATTTCGTAAATTAGGTTATATAGATCTGACTCAAAGGAATGATCCTCATTTTTATCCTCTTTTTCATTAAAGGATTGGAAGAATTTACTTAGCATTTATATTTTTTAATTGATCAAAAGGGTTATTAAATAATTTTTTTGGTGTAGATTTTTTTACTTTTTTTAAAGGTTTTTTCAATACTTTTTTACTGTTATTTTGTTTTAACTCCATTGTTTTATTAGCTTTAATTTTTTTCGATATAACTAAATCATTTTCTGCAATATCTTGAATATTAAAAGACCTGCTTTTTAAAATACTAATTAATTTATCTTTTTTAATTCCTAAAAGATTAGATAAGTCCATCGGAAGTGAAAAAGGGCCTCTATTTTCTCTTTTAAAGAGTTGTTTTTCAAATTCATTAAAAATATCGAGTCTAATCAATAAATTATTTTGGGAGACAAAGCCTAAATAAGTGATTAGGTCTTCATTTAGTTTATTTTGAATATTAAGAGTGGCATTCCCATCTTTAGGAATGTAATCATCAATATTTAAGCTTTCATTATAATATAAATTCCATAGATGGAACTTTAACTTCATATATTCAGGTCTTATAAGTTCAGAGTTGAAAATAACGTTTTTTCCAAGTCTAAAATTTAGAGAATGGATTTCTTTTCTTTGAGGTTCATCAATAAGCTTAAATTCATCTAGTATATTTATTTGATAAAAATTATATTGGTTTTCAATAATCTTAAAAATGAAACTTCTTTCCTCTGGTTTAGAGTTGAATTTCTTTAATTGATCGGATAAATCCAATTTAGACAAGTAGGTCTCCTCAAACCATCTTTGAATTTTCTCTTCAATTTTCTTCATATGATCTGGTGACACTAATTGATCGTCTAGGATGGGTTCTAAAATTGGGTGTGTGAGGTCATTACCTTTTTTAAATATTGCAACATTTGCATCTCCCCATTGAAGATATAAATCCTGAAAATTTCCTTTCTCATCAACTTTTGAATTGATTGACAAACTTTCGTTAGGGGCAGCAATAAAAGTATCGACGTTAAAAGACATATATGGAAAAATTTGTTCTTTAATAATTACTTGGTAGTTGTTATTTAAAATATCTTTAAACTTTTCATCAAAAAAGATTTTAAAACCTCTAATAACTCCTATTATTTCGTCTTTTATCTTAACATATCTATTATCAGTTAAAGAAATATTTTTTTTACTAATATTTAAATTTTGAATCATCTCACTTTTGTTTTTATCAACAAATTTTTGCATTAAACTTAAATGTATCTCTTCAGATAGTTTGTTTTCTATATTTTTAACGGTTTCAACCCAAATAGAGTTACTTATCCAATGTTTCTGGTTAGTGATGTATAACCAAGTTCTAGTCTCATTTAAATTATATATAAGGTCATCGATACTCCCATTATAATTTTGTAAATATGAAGTTTGGTGCTCTAGAAAGCTATCACTTAAAGTCCATTTATTTTTTATGAGTTCCTTAAATATCTTTGTTAACAGTTCAATATGCTTTTCATCGGAGATATTTTGATAATCTGGTATACGACATATATCCCATAGTTGTTTGAGTGTTTCTGGATTGTCAAATTTAAAACTTGTCTTATTGTCTTTTAAAAATCTCAATAGAAATTTTTGGTCCTCTGCATCTTTTTTTAAAATTAATCGGTGATTATCAGATTTTTGTTTTAAAGAATTTACTAATTCATATTCTGACTTGAATGATAAAAGATGGTTTCTCCAAAATATTTTTTTAATAGCTTCAAATTTATGAGATTGAATGTTTTCTATAGATTCTAAATTTGTAAACTTAGCTCCAAGCGTGGAACCAAAATATCCTGATTTAGTATAGCGACCTGCTCTTCCTGCTATTTGGCCTATTTCCATATCGTTTAAAGGCCTGACATATTTCCCATCAAATTTATCAAGACCAGAAAAATACACTTGGTTAATATCTAAGTTTAATCCCATTCCTATAGCGTCAGTGGCTACAATATAATCGACCTCTCCATCCTCATATAATTTAACTTGAGAGTTTCTAGTTTTAGGACTAAGCGCACCAGCGACTAGTGCCACACCTCCTTTTAAACTTCTTATCTGTTCAGCAATTTCATAAAGACCAATTAAATTAAAAGCGATAATTGCTGATCGAGGTTTAATATTTTGAATTTTTTTATGACCGATAAAATTTAATTCAGAAAATCTATTTTTGAAAATTATTTTTGCCTCAGGAATTAATTCTCGAATAATTTCTTCCATAGTAAGAGAGCCTAAGAAAATAGTTTTTTGCTCACCACGAGAATATAAGAGTCTTTGAGTAAAAATATGTCCTCTTTCATAATCAGATGCTAATTGAATCTCATCTACGCAAACAAATTCAAAAAAATCATCTGGCATTGATTCGACAGTACAAAAAAAATATTTTGCTTCTGGGGGAATTATTTTTTCTTCTCCAGTTATTAATGCAATTTGATTTATAGGATAAAGTTTGCATGCTTTATCATAATTTTCTCTTGCCAAAAGCCTTAAAGGGAAACCAAAAACACCGTTTTTAAAGGAAAACATTTGTTCAAATGCATAAAAAGTTTTACCTGTGTTTGTTGGACCTAAAATTATTTCAATTTGATTCATTTAATGAAAAGAAGTTACCACAAATAAAATGTTGACTTAATTAAATACTTTTTTAAAGTTTTTTTAAGAAAATGAATATTTTTAAATATTCGTTTTATACTTACTAGTAAGTGTAAAAAGTAAGGAGGCTATAATGGCTGTAAAAAAGAAAAAAGCTGCCAAGAAAAAAGCAGCACCTAAGAAAAGAAAAGCTGCAAAAAAGGTAGCGCCTAAAAAGAAGAAGGCTGCAAAAAAGAAAGCAGCTCCTAAAAGAAAGGCTGCCAAGAAAAAAGCAGCTCCAAAGAAGAAAAAAGCCACTAAGAAAAAAGCTGTGAGAAGGAAAGCTGCAAAAAAGAAAGCAGCTCCTAAGAAAAGAAAAGCTGCAAAAAAGAAAGCAGCTCCCAAGAAGAAAAAAGCAGCTCCTAAGAAGAAAAAAGCTGCCAAGAAAAAAGCAGCTCCTAAGAAAAGAAAAGCTGCAAAAAAGAAAGCAGCACCTAAGAAGAAAAAAGCTTCAAGAAAAAGAAGATAATTTTCAAAGTTTTAAATATTTAAAACATCAAAAGCGGGTTATAATCACCCGCTTTTTTTTATGATAGAAGTTAACAACTTATCTTTTGCTCGAGGAAATATTCTTATATACAAAGATATTAATTTTAAAATATCTCCTGGGGAATTATTGCTAATAAGTGGGGCTAATGGTGTAGGCAAAACAACTCTTTTGTCAAACATAGTAAATTTTACAGAGCCACTAGAAGGAAATATTACTTACCATGGCACATCAATTGATAATCATATTGCATCAGAGTGTTTCTTGTATATTGGCGAAAATAATTTTGCTTATGACACTTTAACATTAAGTCAGAATATTGATTACTGGCTCTCATTACATAATGTGAACTTTGACAAATTTATAAAAGACAAAAGCGTAAACTTTTTATTTCAAGAATTGAATCTTGATAAAAAATTTTATCAACTTTCTTTTGGTCAAAAAAAGAAACTTCAACTGTTGCTGCTAATGTTAGTGAATAAGCCCGTTTGGATACTTGATGATCCTTACAGTGGCCTAGATACGAGATCTATTACGAAAATAAACACATTATTTAAAAAAAAGTTAGAAAACAAAGGAATAATTATCGTAACAAGTCATCAAAAAATTAATTTGCATAATTATAAAACACTTCAGTTAACATGATAAAAAATTTTTTTAAGTTAATTGCAAATGAATTTAAATTGATGCTTAAAGGAAGTGTCTTTAGTTTTGTTTTGTTCTGTTTATTAATTATAGCGTGTTCTATCTTCTCTTTATCTTTGAGAAGCGAGTCAATGGGCATGAATGCTCCTTTGTCTTTTTTATATATAATGATTTTTTTCATTTCATTATTTAAAGTTGAAAAAATATATAGTCTAGATTTTGATGAGGCGAAACTTCAGCAGTATATACTCTCCCCTTTTTCTCTAGAGATAATTGTTTTTGTTAAAAATATGATGATCTATTTAAATTTAATAATTTTTTTCGTAATTTTTTCCCCCCTTATTTTGATAATTTTAAATATAGATTTGTCTTATTTAATACAGATAAATATTCTTTTATCTCTATCACTTCTAAGTATTATTTTTATTGCTTCCATGACTGCCTCTATTACTATATCCAAAAATAATAAACTCTCTCTTACAAGTATTTTAACGCTGCCTCTTTTTGTCCCTATCCTAATATTTTCTATGGCAATTACTGATGTAATTGATTTTAATACGAACAAAATGTATTTATTTTTTGTTGCCTATTTTTTGTTAAATTTAGCTTTCTCGCCTTTACTAACTAGTTTTGCTTTAAAAAAATTATCAGTCTAATGTTCGCCATAACTCCAAATACTCTCTCAACTTTTATGAACTCCATATCTAAATATATTGTTTTATTATCAGTCTTACTAATTGGCATTGCGGCTTTTTTAATCATTTTTATTGAGAATGACTACTATCAAGGAATTTCTTTTAAAATCATGTTTATCCATGTACCTGCCGCCTGGCTGTCTTTGGCAATATTTTTAGCGATGGGAATTAGTAGTATCATAGGTCTCATCTTTAAATCTCCCACTGCATTTACAATTGCGAGATCTTTATCGCCTATAGGATTAATAATGAGCATTATTGTTTTAGTAACTGGTTCAATATGGGGAAATTTAACCTGGGGAGCTTATTGGGTATGGGATGCAAGATTGACTTCAATGTTAATTTTAGCTTTTATTTACTTAGGGCATATTCTTCTTTTATACTCTTTTGAACACTTCCAAAAAGCAGATTTTGCTGCATCAATATTAGCAATAATAGGTATGGTAAATCTACCAATTGTTAAGTTTTCCGTTGATTGGTGGACAACACTTCACCAAGGAAGTAGCGTTTTGAAAATAGGTGGTCCTAGTATGACCAATGACTATTTAATTACTTTGCTGGTGAGTTTTTTGGGTATTTTTATGTTAACGATGTACTGGTTTTCTAACATATTTTATATAATTATAGAAAAAAGGAAGATAGAAAGGTCTAAACTATTAAATGACTAGTTTAGAGTTTGTTGTAATTTGCTACGTTTTTTTTGGGGTCATCTGCGCTGTGACAACGATTATAATTATGCTGTTGAAGAAAAAAGTCTTTAATAAGATTAGTGCGCATAATCAAATTAAATAAACAGATAAAAAAACGATTTATTTTTTTATTAATCATCTTCATCTGCTTCTCCTCTTCTATATTTTTAATTAGTTACTCCTTAAAAGACCAGATTGCTTATTTTGTTGAGCCAACAGATTTAAAAAATATGAATGAGTTAGAAAATAAGTATTTAAGAGTTGGAGGGCTTGTAAAAGAAAATAGTTTAAAATTTATAGATGGGAGTTGGGTTTTTGAAGTAATTGATCAAAATAAGAATTCCATCAATGTTGTTTTTTCGAAAACACTTCCAAACTTGGTAGAGGAAAAAAAAGGGATTATTGTTGAAGGAAAATTAATTAATAACACTTTTATTGCAGAAATAGTTTTAGCAAAACATGACGAAAATTATATGCCCCAAAGCGCCATAGACAAATTAAAAGAAGAAGGAAAATGGAGAGGTGATTAATTGATATCCCTTTTTGGTAATGGAATTGTTTATGTATCGTTAATTCTGACAGTCTTATTTTATGTTAAGTTATTAAAAAAATTAATTCCCTCGGAGGTTTTATCTTTAAGAATAATTTATTTGATAAATCTATTACCCTTTATTCTTTTAATATATGCATTTTCAATTTCAGATTTTACACTGCTTAACGTCATTGAAAATTCTTATATTGATGATCCATTATTTTATAAAGTAACATCTGCATGGGGCAGTCATGAAGGTTCAATTTTGCTATGGGTATTTTTAATCAACTTATTTGGTATTTTTTTTCTTAACAAAAATCACACAGTTGAGATACACAAGAATATTATATTTATCTCCACTTTATTTCTGCTTTATGTAATGATTAGCTCAAACCCCTTTACTTATATAGAAGTGAATGAAGAAATTTTAGGATTAGGTCTAAATCCTATTTTACAGCATTTTTTATTTGTCATTCACCCGCCTACGTTATTTCTGGGGTACATTGGTTTGGTTATTCCCTTTGTGTTGTCTGCTCACATGTTAATAAAACAAGATTTTTCAGAAAAATTATTTGAAGAGATGCTGATTTGGTCCAAGATATCATGGTTTTTTTTAACGGCTGGCATTGTTTTAGGATCTTATTGGGCTTACTCAGAATTAGGGTGGGGAGGCTGGTGGTTTTGGGATCCAGTAGAGAATATCTCCTTAATCCCGTGGCTATTGAACACTGCTTTAATTCATTCTCTAAAGGTTTCTATTAAAAGTAATCAACTTAAGCTATGGAGTTTAAATTTAGGGCTATATTGCTTTATCGCATCTGTATTTGGAACATTTTTAGTCCGCTCGAATTTAATTGTATCTGTTCATAGTTTTGCAACAGACCCGCTTAGGGGATTATTTTTAATAATAATAATTGGATATTTATTAGCCATGACAGTGCGATTAAATATAAAAAGTATTTCAAATTTTAACGAGGACTCTTTTGATTTATTTAGTAAAGAAAGTTTTCTTTTATTAAATAACATATTTTTTATCTGCTCAGCACTAGTTGTCTTTATTGGAACAGTTTACCCTCTATTTAGTGAAATGATCCTTGAAACATCAGTTTCTGTTGGTGCACCCTATTATAATTTTGCTTTTAATTTGTTACTAGCGCCATTAATTTTGTTTATGGCCTTCGCACCTCAGATTAGTTGGGGAAAACATGAAAAAAAAGATAAACAGTTACCCTATATTTTAGTATTATCTTTAGTAATTTCTTTACTATCTTTTTACTTATTTAAAAATTTTTACTTTGCGTTAAGTGTTTTTATTACAGGTCCTTTATTTATAAAGAGTATTTTAGTATTAAATACTAATGTGAAGAAAAATTTAAATTTTTATTCTCAATGGTTAGCACATTTAAGTATTGGCGTCTTTATAATTGCCGCTGTGTATACAGAGCAATTTGATTATGAAGAAAATTTACTATTTGAAAAAAATAGCTCTAATGAAATTGCACTTCAAAATAATAAAATTGCGATAATTAAAAATATCAAAGATGAAAGCTTTCAAAATTATCAAAGAATATCAGTAGATTTATTAATTTCTGATGGGCAACAGAATAGACAACTCTCTCCTTCAAAAAATATCTATCAACCCTCTGGGCAAGTCACCAATGAGGTTAATACTACTAATGTCCTTTTTAGTCAGTATTATGCAACAATATCAACCATTGAAAGTGATCAAGTAGGAATTAATTTAGTTTATAAACCATTTATAAATTTATTATGGTTAAGTTCTATTATGCTAATTTTTTCAATATTTTTATCGATAGTTAAAAGAAAATGAAAAAAAATTTAATAATACCCGTGATGGGTGTAGTGGTACTAGTTGCTTGTGTGCTTTTTTATTTAAACCAAACAACAGATAAAAACAACAAACAGGAAGAAATATCTAGCTTAGTGTTTGAGACACCTGATTTTTATAATAATGAATTAATTGATGAAAAAGCTCTGGGTGAATTTTATGTTGTAAATTTTTTTGCATCTTGGTGTAAGCCTTGTCTAGCAGAACATCCACTTTTAATGGAAATGAAAAAACAAGGAATAAAAATTATTGGTGTTAATTTTAGAGATGATGAGGAGAATTTTAAAGAATGGATTAAAGAACACGGTAATCCTTTTGAACACATCTTAAGGGATGATGGGACTATTGCTTATGAAATGGGTTTAATTGGTGTTCCTGAAACATATTTTATTGTAAATAATATTATCCAAAAAAAAATACAAGGGCCTTTGTTTTATGAAGATATCGAGCAATATTTATAAATTATTAATTACAATTTTAATAATTCATATGTTTACGATTAGCTTTGCTGGCGTGAATGAATTAAGCGATTATTACAAAACAATTAGATGTTTGGTTTGTGAGGGACAAAGCATACAAGAGTCTGATACAGAATTTGCAATAAACTTAAAGGAACAAATTCAAAAAAAATATAGTTCTGGAATGACTGTTAATGAGATTGATGCAGAATTAGTAAAGATTTATGGTGAGGAAATATCTTTTAATCCCCAAAAAAATCATTATTTGCTCTGGGGTACACCTTTAATTATACTCTTCATAATTTTTATATTCATAAGAAATAAAATTAAATTTTTTAAAAAAACATAAGAGATACTATTGCAGCTATCTACCTAATCAAGTTATATTTATTAATCTTTAATCTTTTTCGTTCATTGGTTGGTAAATGTTTATTCAACTGTCGGTTAATCAGGCCGAACAAACCAATTATAATTAAAGTTAATAATATGAAATAAAAGCCAACAATTGGATAAGGAACAAAGGGATTAAAGGTCTTATCAGCAAAATAGCTAGCATAGTAAATTGCATCCCCTTTTTGTTGCCAAGCAGGAAAACCCGTAAAGAAAACCAATGTTGTTGCGTGAAACATAAAAATTGCCTCATTGGTATAGGAGGGCCAAGCTAAACGAAGCATAGTTGGCCAGATAATGCGTCTAAATTTTTTAATCCCTGTAAAACCAAATGCATCCGCGGACTCTAAATCCTGACTTGGAACAGCACGCAGTGCACCATAAAAAATTTCTCCTGCATAGGCAGATGTATTAAAAAACAAAACAATTAAAGCGCCTAACCAAGCCTTTGTAAGCCAACGTGTTTCAACGGTTACAACAAGAAATCCTAAATCTATATCAACCCCTAGCCTTGGTAAAAGTACAAATAAATCATACGCAAAGAAAAACTGAATAAATAAAGGCGAGCCTCTGAAAATAAAAATAAAGGCTCGACATGGAGCGTTTAACAAAAATAATTTTGAATTTTTCCCTAAAGCCAATACAGTGGCAAAGAAAAAGCCAAACAATAATGCTAAAATTGCAAAATATATATTCCAAATCATACCCGAACCGATTAATACAAATTGCTCACAAAGTGTTATATCAGCCTTTGGTAAAAGTCTTTCTCCATACCCTATAGATCTGAGGCCGTAATCAGAAAGAGTTTGTAAACAGCTCGACATTAAACTGCCTTACCTGCCATAGTTGCTTGCCCTTTAGAAAGTCGTGTAGAAAGTTTGTCTAAAACAGATTGAGATAAATAAGTTAGAGATAAATAAAAAATCATTAGCACACCAAAATACCAAGCACGCCAATCAGGATGAGGGTATTCGTATACGCCCGTTTTAATTCCACCTAGTTCTTTAGCCCAATAGACGATGTCCTCAATACCCAAAAGAAATAGTAGTGGAGTTGCTTTGATTAAAATCATCCATAAATTTGATAGACCTGGCAGAGCATAAATCCACATTTGTGGAATAAGAATTCTTCTAAAAATTTGACTTGATGAAAAACCATAGGCTTCTCCTGTTTCTATTTGAGCTTTTGGGACTGCAGCCATAGCACCGGATAACACATTGCCCGCAAAGGCCCCAAATACAAAGCCAAAAGCAAGTAAAGCAAGAGAAAATCCATAAATGTCGTGTACCCATTCACTAGCTGTGTTTAAAGGGAGTTTTGCAGCTGCACATACAACAAAATCGTTACCTTGCCTAACTGCCTCTGTAACATCAGAGCATAAAACTTTGTGTCGTAAATATTCAAAAGCCTGATCAAGCGCTATTGGAATGAATAAAAAGAAAACGATATCAGGTATGCCTCTTATCATTGCAAGATATCCTTTTCCAAGAGCTCGAACTATTTTTAAAGATGATCTAGCAGCAGTGGCTCCAGCAAATCCAAATGCCATCGCCAATGGAGCTGCCAAAGAAAGCAAACCCATCACAACAAAAAATGAATAATAAAACGACATATGTTTTGCTGTGGTGACATAACATGATAACCACATTAACCCCTCAAGGGTTTTAGGGTCTACACAATAACTAAACATCTTGGAAATTCTCTGATTTATTAAATGTTTGTGGAAAAAAATCTTGAATTAAATTATTTCTTTTCCCTGTAATAACTTCATCGATGCCAAGCTTGCCAGCTAGTGGTGCATTAGTTATGCCTGAATGCATAACTGCTAAATAAATTCCATTAATTTTTTGACCTTTACTATTTACAAGGCGGCCGATCTTTGGCCTTCCATCAATGGGCAATGGTCTGCTACCAAGTGTAAAATAATCTAAGATCATCTTTCCATTATAGTTGAGCCTAGTTGCCATGTCTTGAACAAGTTTTTCAGCAGTTTCCTTTATGTTTTGGACGTTACTCACGTCATCATCAAATCTTCCACCTATTATTAACCTGCCTTTATCATCTTGCCGAGCATGGAAGTCAAAACCTGTGATTGGGTGATTTAATAAACTTGGTAACGGATTTGTATAAGCTAACAAACCTAAACTCGATCGCATTTCAAAATGAATATCTATAGTTGATAATAAATCAGGAGCGCCAAGTCCTGCTGTTATTACTACTTCGTTATCATAAATAATTTCATCATCAGTTCTTACACCTGTCACAATATTGTTCTCGCAAACCAACTCTTTAACATTAACTTTTATTATTTTTGATTCACTTGCTTTGAAAAGTTCTTGTGTTGCCCTAACACCCTCAATAGCCAAGTCATCAATACCAAAGCCAGCCAGAGTTGGGCTGTTTATTAAGTTTGGTAAATGCCCTCGTAACTCTGATTTAGTTGATATTTTTACTGATTGGCCCCAACTTTGATGTTGTTTTATGGTTTGATGTAATTCTTTCTCATCGAGGTCCCAAATAAATGCACCCTTAGAGGAATGCTCTAAGTTTGAAATGTCATTTATTAATTCTGGCCAGTAGTTCAAATTGGCCTGACGAAAAGAGGCATAGCTTTTATCATTACTGGCATATCCATTAACCCAACCCCAGGTATTGGTAGTAGCTTGGTTTTTATCCCCAGGGAGATCTGACGATAAAACAGTAATTTGATTTACACCCTTTTGATGGGCGTGGTATGCAAAAGATGCTCCTACAATTCCTGCACCAACTATAATCATTGTAAGTTGGACTTTATATTATGTTTGAGTGATTATTGAATAAATAGTATGAGAAAAAAAGTATGAGGACGGTATAACCGCCCTCATTTTTTGTAATTTAAATTAAATAATCTTAAAAAGTTGCGGCTTCGAAACCAAACCACTTTTTAATTAGTGCATTTAAAGATCCGTCATCTTTCATTGAGCTAATAGCTGCATTCATTTTAGCTTTTAACTCACCATCAGACTCACGGATACCCATTCCAACACCACCACCGATAGATACTTCACCTACATTCGCAAATTCACCGTTTGACTCTGCGATGATAGATGAAAGATAATCGCCATCAGCTAGAACAGCATCCGCTTCACCATTTTGTACTGCAGAGATTGTTTCTTCTGCTGTTGCAAATTCAACTAAAGTCGCTCCACTTTCAGCAACATAGCCTGCCTGTATAGTTGCAGTTTGAGCTGCAATGACAGCACTATCTACATCGATGTCAGCACCACTCATACCCATATACACTGATGGAGATGGTGGAAAATAATCTTGTGTAAAGTCAATCACTTCATCACGCTCTGCGGTAATTGACATACCAGCAATAATTGTATCGTAGTTACCAGATACTAAATTAGGAATGATAGAGTCCCACTCGTTTATAACCCAAACGCAATCTAAATTTGCACGAACACAAAGCATGTCGCCAACATCTTTTTCGAATCCATCAACTTCGCCATTATCATTAATGAAGTTATATGGAGGATAAGCTCCCTCTGTACCCATACGCACAGTATCTGCAAATGCTGTACCCGACATAAATAATGCGAGGAATGCTGATAGTAATGTTTTTTTCATAATTTTCTCCTCTGTAAAATTGAATAATTATTAGAAGAAAATATAAACTAAAATTAACCAAAAGAATAAACTTTTATAATTCACATTAGGAATATCAATAAATTAGAAAAAATGAGATATTAGGAAATAGATGAATATCTTAGAGTTACAAAATCTTGAGAAAAACTTTGGAGAAAATAAGGTTTTAAAAGGGCTAGATTTACAAGCTGAGCAAGGCGATGTCATAAGTATTATCGGAAGCTCAGGCTCTGGAAAAAGTACTCTTTTGAGATGTATCAATTTTTTAGAAACTCCTAATTCTGGGACAATTAACGTTTTAGGAGAGATTATCGATTGTCAAAAAGAAGATCTCAATAGCCCCAACAAAAACATCCAATCAAAAATTACCTCTATCAGAAAAAAACTAGGTATGGTCTTTCAGAGCTTTAACCTATGGACTCATATGACAATTTTAGAAAATATTATTGAAGCTCCAATTCATGTATTAGGAAAAAATAAACAAGAGTCAGAGAGTATGGGAATGGAGTTATTAAAACAAGTTGGAATAGAAGAGAAGGCTAATGAATACCCCGCACATTTATCTGGAGGACAACAGCAACGAGCAGCGATAGCTCGGGCCTTAGCCATCTCGCCTGAAATTTTACTATTTGATGAACCAACTTCCTCCTTGGATCCAGAATTGGTTGATGAGGTTTTATCTGTGATAAGAAAATTAGCCGAGGGAGGGAAAACGATGTTAGTGGTAACTCATGAAATGGAATTTGCTCGGAAAGTTTCTAATAATGTAATTTTTCTTCATGATGGGCTAGTAGAAGAGCAAGGACATCCTGACACAGTTTTCTCAAATCCCCAATCAGAGCGATGTAGAAATTTCTTATTTAATAGACGCGAATAATAATTTTTTATAATTTATCAAAGTGAATTCACTACTACTTTTTTTGGTAAGATTGCTAGATTTTTACACTTTGATTGTATTTTTTTACGTAGTCGTATCTTGGTTGTTTCACTTTAATATTTTAAATAGTCAAAATGTATTTTTATGGAAAGTTTTTGAGAGTTTTAAGAAACTTACTGATCCTCCCCTAAATTATATTCGAAGATATCTGCCTAACTTTGGGGGAATAGATATCTCGCCAGTGCTATTGATATTACTTATTTATTTATTTAAAGATTTATTAATTGAATATTGGCCAAGAGGGCAATAAAGGGAGAATAAAAAATGGCAGACATAATTGATGGAAAAGCTTTTGCAGCTAAAATTAGAGCAGAGGTTAAAGAAGACGCCGATAAATTAATCACTCAAAAACAAGTAGATCCTTGCTTAGCAGTCGTGTTAGTTGGCGAAAATCCTGCCAGTAAAGTGTATGTCGGCCAAAAATCCAAAATGGCCGCTGAGTGCAATATCAAAACCAAAGATTTCAAATTAGATGTGAGTACAGATCAAGAGACTTTACTGAAATTAATTGATGAACTAAATAACGATAGCTCAGTCCATGGTATTTTAGTGCAATTACCACTTCCTGAACAAATTGATGAAAGAAAAGTTATTGATACTATAGTCGTTGAAAAAGACGTCGATGGTTTTCATGCTATTAATGCCGGTAGACTATCTATTGGTGGGGCTATGTTAAAACAAGCATTTATTCCCTGTACTCCTTTAGGCTCTCTGTTGCTTTTAAAAGATAAAGTGGATGACTTAAAAGGAAAAAATGCCGTTGTGATTGGAAGATCAAACATCGTGGGAAAACCGATGTCACAACTTTTAATTGAAGAGTCTTGTACCGTCACAGTAGTCCATTCTAAAACTAAAAACATAGAACATGTCTGTGCTCAAGCAGATATTATTGTTGCTGCCATTGGTAGGGCAGAGATGATTGATGCAAATTGGTTAAAAGAAGGTGCTGTCGTTATTGATGTTGGTATCAATCGAATACCTGTCACGAAGGAAGACGGGAGTGAGGGAAGTAAAATTGTTGGTGATGTAGATTTTGAAAGTGCCTCAGCAAAAGCTTCTATGATTACTCCAGTACCTGGAGGTGTTGGTCCAATGACAATTGCATGTTTGTTAAGAAATACTGTCACTTCCGCATATCGTCATGCAGGTCTTGACGACCCAAGGTCTCTCTAGTAAACTCTACATGTTTATATAAAAGTAAAATTTATATATAAATGTAGGTCGGTCACTAGCCCTACTAAAAAAAAGGCCATTGAGAACTAAATTATCAATCCAAAATTTTTTGGGTGGGAGTTTTATGTGGCTGAAAAAAAAATAATAAAATTAACTGCTAAAATCTTACTTGGTTTATTGGGATTGTGGGCTTTCATTATTCCAATAATTTACATATTTGGAATAACTATTTATTTTCCTTTTAAAATATCTGGAGGTGAAGAGATACCTTATCATAGACTACAAGCGGTGAGAATTGCTGTATGTATTACATTTTCTTATTTTACATTTAGGTTCTTATTTGTTGAATACTCTAGATTATACCCAGTTGAGTTTTTAGATGTATTTTTAAAATCACTGACTTTAACTAGTTTCTTGGTCTATTTAAGTATTGGTTTGGAATTAAAAGAATATGTTTTGGTGATTTTCTTTTTAGGATGTTCAATAATAACACATATTATTTCTGGGAAAAAATTTAGAAAGTATTTTAACTAAGTACTAATTGAAGAATTTAAAATTTAAGTTTATTCTTTTTTAATCTTAAGGCATTGAGTTTTATAAAACCTTCTGCATCACGTTGATCATAATTAGAAGTCTCAAAAGTTGCTAGGTCTTCATCATATAAGCTATTAGGTGACTGTCTTCCAATGACAATCACATTGCCTTTATAAAGAACAAGCCTTACTTGTCCGTTTACTCTTTTCTGTGTGGCGTCAATTGCTTTTTGCATCATCACTCTCTCTGGAGCAAACCAATATCCATTATAAATTAATCTTGCATATTTAGGCATGAGTTCATCTTTCGTAAAAACTTCTTCTCTGTCCAAAGTAATGCTCTCCATAGTACGGTGGGCTTTTAAAAGAATTGTTCCACCTGGTGTTTCATAAACACCGCGCGATTTAATTCCGACATATCTGTTCTCCACAATATCCACTCTTCCGATACCATTAGCAGCGCCTAATTTATTAAGCTTTTCTAATAAATTGAAAGGGGATAGTTTTTTACCATTGATAGCAATGGGATCACCGTTTTTAAATTGTATGGTAATTACTGTCTCTTTATTAGGGGCTGACTGAGGGCTTTTAGAGATACCAAATACATTTTCCGGTGGTCTTTTCCAAGGATCTTCAAGGATTTTTCCCTCTGCTGATCGGTGTAATACATTGGCATCCACACTATAAGGCGACTCTTTTTTATTATGTTTCATAATAGGAATGTTATTTTTAGCTGCAAATTCTAAAAGTTTTGTTCTAGAAGACAG
>OZSS01000071.1_pt1 | contig 42154 bp, 47 predicted proteins | sample 1779911 | NCBI WGS metagenome assembly OZSS01 (sample SAMEA2603589, study PRJEB24840) | metagenome | biome: Water; feature: Photic zone; material: Seawater sample | place: Mediterranean Sea | collected 2013-11-12 | depth 10 m
AAGAGCCGATGGAGGGACTCGAACCCACGACCTGCTGATTACAAATCAGCTGCTCTAGCCAGCTGAGCTACATCGGCCTCTGCTCTTATTTATGAGCGGTTGCAAATGTAACAATTAATTTAGTTGGCTTCAAAAAAATTAAACGCCATTTTGATAAGACCGCAATTGCTTTTCTTTATAACGAATAAGCAAGCGCTCAACAGCCTTAGAAGCCGCATCAATAGCCTCTTCAAAAGTGTTGCTTTCCTTCTTAACCATCAAGGTATCTCCAGGAATTTTAACTTTTATCTCAACTTGCTTACCACGCGAATGTGCATACTTCTCCAGCTTCATATACAAGTCCGTGGATAAAATTTTTCCATAGTAGTGTTCATATTTATCTATTCGCTTGGAAATAAAACGTTTGAGTTTTGACTTAATTGAAAAGTTAACTGCTTGAATTGTGAGTTGCATATAAAAGATTTAAAATGTTAAATAAGGTGTACTTGGGCGATACTTACTTTTTAGCTCTTGGGTGTGCAGCGCGGTAGGCGTCTTGTACTTTCGGGAGCTGAACTTTCGTATATTCTTGTGTCGCAGCCAAGCTTTCATGGCCAAGTATTTCCTTAACCACGTTAATGTCTGCACCTGCATCTAACATATGCGTTGCAAAACTGTGTCGCAGCACATGTGGAGAGGTGCTTATCTTATTAGATACACTCCTAAAATACGTTTTTATTAGCCGATATACAAATGCTGGATAGATTTTATTGCCCTTATTGGTGACCAATAAGAAGGAATGTGCAGACGTACCGGGATAGGCATTCCGTTGCGCCATATAATGCTTCAAAGTGGTAGCAAGTGCTGGTATTATGGGAACAAGGCGTTCTTTGTTCCGTTTGCCTAAAACGCGTATTTGACCCTGTGCCCAATCAATATCTGATGTTTTTAATCCAATGAGTTCGGCTTGACGAATACCCGTGCTGTACAAAAGCTCAATGGCGGTTGCGTCCCGTAAACCTAAGAAATCAGAACGGTCAATATGCTCAAGTACCGTATTGAGCTCTGCTACGCTAAAAGGAGTAATGAAAGCCTTCTTTGCCTTGACAGCCTTATGCTGGGCAAATGGATGCACCTCAATGATGCCTATTTTCTGAAAATACGCATAAAGTGATTTAAGTGCTGAACACTTGCGGTTGATGCTGCGCATGGCCAACCCACGTTTGGACAATGCAATGATGTAGTCACGTAGCATGGGATAATGCACATCTTTGAGGTTGTGCAAACCATAGGCATCGGAACAGTGCAAAGTAAAGTCCTCTATGTCTTTGCTGTAAGCACGAACCGTGAGTGGGGAATAATTTTTCTCAGAAGTTAAATAGCGGAGAAATGCAGCGGCGTTGTCCATAAGGACAAGTTACAAAAAGATTTTAAACGTCTTCTTGGTCGCGGAGACGCTGGATGTAAGCAGCCTTTTGAATTTCAGCACGACGCGAAACTGAAGGTTTCGAAAACGTCTGACGCTGACGGAGCTGACGCATGGTTCCTGTTTTATCAAACTTACGTTTGAAGCGCTTTAGTGCGCGATCGATATTTTCACCGTCTTTGATTGGAATTATTAGCATGAATCTACCCTCCTTTCTTTAGAATTAGATGGCAAATATAATGGTATTTATAAAAACCTACTACCCTATTTTAATATTTGTTTTGCAATGACCACTTTTTGGATTTCAGATGTGCCCTCGCCAATGGTACAAAGCTTGGAGTCACGAAGGTATTTTTCAACTGGAAAGTCTTTGGAATACCCATATCCACCAAAAACTTGTACCGCTTCATTGGCCACCCTTACACAAGTTTCGGAAGCAAATAGCTTACACATGGCGCTTATTTTCGTCATGCGCCTGCCCATATTCTTTTCATAACAAGCCTTATGCATCAACAATTCAGAGGCCTCAATGTCTGTTGCCATCTGCGCCAACTTAAATGAAATGCCTTGAAACGCATTAATGGGCTTTCCAAACTGAACACGCTCTGAAGAGTATTTTAATGAAGCCTCATAAGCACCTCTTGCAATTCCCAAGGATAATGCTGCTATGGAGATTCTTCCGCCGTCTAATATTTTCATAGATTGAATGAATCCATCCCCTACAGGGCCCAAACGGTTCGCATCTGGGATACGACATTGATCAAAAACAAGCTCTGCCGTTTCCGATGCACGCATTCCCAATTTATTTTCTTTTTTACCCGCATAAAATCCTGGTGTACCACGCTCAACAACAAAAGCGGTCATGCCACGGCTGTCGCCTTTTTCGCCTGTACGGACAACTATGACGGCTATATCTCCACTGCTGCCGTGAGTGATAAAGTTTTTAGTTCCATTGATTATCCAGTCATCTCCATCTTGAACGGCAGTAGCATTCATGCCGCCAGCATCAGAACCCGTATTGTGCTCTGTCAAGCCCCATGCACCTATCCACTCACCAGAAGCAAGCTTGGGCAACCAACGCTGTTTCTGCTCCGCGTCTCCAAACGACAATATGTGATTGGTACACAAAGAATTGTGCGCCGCAATTGAAAGCCCAATGGAAGGATCAACCTTAGAAATTTCTTCAATAATAGCCGTGTACTCAAAATATCCAAGCCCAGCACCGCCATAGGTTTCAGGCACAAGTATGCCCATAAAGCCCATATCGCCGGCTTGATGTAAAAGTTCTTTCGGAAAAAATTGCCGCTCGTCCCAGTCCATCACGTGTGGTGCAATGTACTGCTGTGCAAAGTCACGCGCAGAAGCTGAAATCAGCTTGTGTGTTTCGCCTAACTCAAAAGAAGGACCCGTTTGTATTTCAGTATTCATAGCTAATTAAAAGACAAATATAGAGATAATCTAGCTTTTTTAATGGAGTCCATTTGCGCAATATCAGCCAAGTCCTGCCAAGAGGTTAGCGAATCTTGCTGCGTCCTCAGAGCTACAATGCTGCTCGCCAAGGAAGTGCTGATATATGGCGATCGTGAGAGTTGTGCAATAGTCAGGTCGTTGATGTTTTGTTTTGCTACAAGCGGAACAGAATCAAGTTTAAAATGCATCCATAACTGCTCTTGAACCTCGGGTTTTAAACCCCACACATCGCTCAACTGATCTTTAATCAAAAATCCGCCTAACTGTTTGCGCAAACTAACTATACGCTGTCCCAATACAGGTCCGATGCCATAAACTTCTTGCAGTGCTTCGGCAGTGGCCCCATTGATTTCCTTCTTTGTCCTTGCTTTAATGGTCGTTTTTGCCTTTTTGATTTCTGGAAATTTTAAATAAGGACGAATGCGATTCACCTCAGCATCTGACAATCCTGCCACTTTTTTTATGTCTTTTTCTGAAAGTAGGTAATTTCCATTTGCTCTGTAAGCACGAATACGCTCCACAGCCTCCATGGAAATACCAAGTTGATAGGCCTTGAAGTCGGAGATATAATTGGGGTTAAACGGGTAGATACTGTCTCTGATTTTGTTTGAGGCAATTTTTAAACTCTTGAGAGAATCTATGAGGTGTTGTGTTTCCTTGTTCACAACAAAGGTTTCAGCGTTCCGTTGGCTTGGTTTGTATGATAACGAAATTAGCAAGTGAATAACAAGGAACACTAAAAAAGTCCACAGCACACCCCTACGCTGTGATTTGTTTAGTTTGTAAAAAGGACTTGGGGGTTTCACATGCTACATCAGGATTTGGTCCGTATGGCGGTTAGGTATCTGTTGAGTTCCTTTTTCACCACAGGGAATAAGAAGTAGAGTCCAATCATGTTGGGGAATACCATGGCAAATATCATGGCATCGGAGAAAGCCCAAATAGAGTCCATACTAGCGGCAGAACCAATTATGATAAAAATTAAAAACAACAACTTATAGGTCATGTCTGCGCGCCGGCCCCTGCCAAACAAAAACTTCCAAGACTGAATTCCGTAATAAGACCACGAAATCATGGTTGATATGGCAAATAAGAAAACGGCAATGGTTAGGAACAAATCAGAATATGGGATGTATTGCTCAAATGCTTTAGACGTAATTCCAGCACCCTCGTATAGGCTGCCGTCTATCAACACCTTTCCGCTAACGTCTTCATAATTAACGCCGTCAATCACAAGACTGTAACTACCGTCGGTTTGTTCAATGGCATTATCATACTTCGATAAATCTCCATAGGCAAATTTGTTTTGACTGTTGAATGTGATGATAACCAAAGCAGTCATCGTACAGATCACAACCGTGTCAATAAATGGCTCCAACAAGGCAACCAGGCCTTCAGAAGCTGGATACTTGGTCTTTACGGCAGAATGTGCAATAGAAGCGGAACCCGCCCCTGCCTCGTTTGAAAAAGCAGCACGTTTAAACCCTACCATCAAAACGCCAATGATACCCCCAACGCCAATGGCCTTAGGATTAAACGCTTCTGTAACGATAAGCGAGATAGCATCATCTAAAAAGGTAAAATTGATCGATAAAATATAAATACACGCTAGCACGTATAAAACGGCCATAAAAGGTACCACGCGTTCCGTAACAGAAGCAATACGCTTAATCCCACCAATAATAATAAGTCCCACAAGGATTGCCATCAACAAACCAATGACAGCACCAGCACTGGTGCTTTCCAGCCCCATAAGCTGCTTTAAAACGACTGTCGCTTGGTTAGATTGTGCAGCGTTCCCCCCACCAAAAGAACCACCAATACAACATATCGCAAAAATGACGGCTGTAATCTTACCTAGCTTGGCAAAACCTTTTTCACTCAAGCCTTTCTTTAGGTAGTACATAGGGCCACCGTAGGTTGTTCCATCAGGACCAACGTCACGGTATTTTACCCCAAGCGTACATTCCACAAACTTGGTGGACATACCAATAAGCCCGCAAACAATCATCCAAAAGGTAGCACCAGGTCCGCCCAATGCTATGGCAAGTGCAACACCTGCGATATTTCCATTTCCGACAGTACCTGAAACTGCCGTTGCCAATGCTTGAAAATGACTTACTTCACCGTCTTGACTTTCGTCTTTTATGGTGTCAACAATATCTCCATCAGCTACATTAACAGCTGCTTTTTCTGACGCTGAATGATGGTCAATATCGTCATACTTTCCGCGCACAACATTAATGGCTAATGGGAATTTGCGTACGTTGATAAACCCAAAGTAAATGGTAAAAAACAAGGCGCTTCCCACCAATAAATAAATCACAAAAGGATTGCCGCCTACTTGGAAGAAAACAACTTCTGAGAAAAAATCAGAAACAGGTTTGAATGCTTCATTAATGCGTTCGTCTAGTCCCCTTTCAGTGGTTTGAGCGTTTAGCGGTAGACACAAAAGGGTCATGATTGAAGTGATAAGGTATTTCATAATTGGTTTGGATTATAAATCAAAAACTGATGAGCGTTTTGCAAATAAAAGATCTTTCATTCTTAGCCAGAAGGCAAAAACCAAATATAATGCAAAGCCAGCACCCAAAGAAAAAAAACTCAGATATATAAAGAAAATGCGAACATGTTTTGCTTTCATGCCCAGGCGTTCTGCCAATCGGGAGCATACTTCAAAGCCACGTTTTTCTAGAAAGTATCGCAATTCATACATAGCACTCATGTGACAAAAGTAATCAAAGATTTAAGAGTTTGTGTCCAAAGGAACACGACAAGCATCTGCGCGGAGTGCAATAGTTGGTTTTCAGCTGAATACACGCCTGACTTTCTAAGGCATCTGCTATGCTACAGCCAAGCTCCTTAAACTTAAGACTGTAATTGTTTTTTTCGGGGGGCAATTGACGCACCCAGTCCAAAATTTGATCGACACGCCCGTCGCCTGTGTATTTGTAGTATTGAAACAAAAAAGGAAAAACGGTATTTAACAGCAGTAGCTGAATAAACGACTTGGTCAATTTGCGTTGCTGTTGCTTGGCAGGCGTGTGAAACTGATAATGTGATTCCCAAAAAGAAGTGGTCTTGGCTTGCAGCAATGCATACAAGGAGTCCAAGCTTTTTGCGGCCTGAATATGCGACAACAATCGAGGCTGTTTGGAAGTAAGCCACGCGAGTTGAGCCAGTCTAATGGTGGGGAAATTTGCAGGGCGTAAACGGAAAAACGTAAGACTTTCAGTTATGGGCTTCAGTTGGTATTTGTGCTGTAAATACAAATATGTTTTTTGTTGCTGTGCAAAATAGGTATGGTCAACGGGTTTTTGCAAAAGATTGGATTGTCCAAATAATAGCGCTTCAAGTTCTTCTGTGTTTACAGCGCTGTTAAGTACGGCTTTCCACGGTGTTGCAAGTGCCATGTTGGCAAAGGCCAATCCATTTTGCTTTAACCCAAAACCTTTGGCCATGGCAACAAAGAAAACCGCCTCCCAATTGTTTTTAGTCAAGGACAACCAGTGCTGAAATAAGGCCGTTTTTTCCATAAGCCGTTCCACATAGAGTCGCTCCCAAAATTGGGTTTGGAGAAATTTGGGAACAGTGTGAATCTTATCGGCGCAGCTAATCCATTTTTTATCTTGACTTATCCAACGTTCATACTTTTTGAGTATGCTATTAGGTACATATTCAGACAAACACAGGGTTGGCATGGGTTGTTGGCTAATGTCAAAAACAGGGATGTCATTTTCCCAAACCACATGTAGAATAACGTTGTCGTAATTGGTGTCTTCTTCATGTCGGTGATTAAACCAATCGGAAGCGCGAATATGAAGCTCAACATTACCTACCCAGAGCGTTTTGTTTAATTGGATATGCGCATTTGAAAAATCAGGACCTGCATTGGAATTCTCTTGCCCAGGCTTTACCACAATAAGGTCATCACCGTCTGTTGTTTGTAACGACTTACGGCTAAAATATTGTGTTTTCCATAAATAGGCGAGCAGTTCTTCGCGCACCGTGTTTTAAGATTACTCCTCCAAATCGCCCTCCCAAGCAAGGACGCCGCCATCAAGATTATATACAGCACTAAAGCCTAGCTGACTCATAAGTTGGCACGCTTGCCCACTTCGAGCGCCAGAACGACAGTACACAAAATAGGATTTGGATTTGTCCAGTATTTCGATAGAAGCGACAAAGTCTGCTCCTCCGCGGATATCCATGTTCAAAGCTCCCTTAATGTATCCAGACTCAAACTCCTCCGCTGTTCTAACATCAAGGATTACTGACGCTGAAGTTTGTTCTTGTAATTCAGCCCATGCATCGGGCGCTAATTCTTTCATTTGTGTTTGTTTTTTGGGCGAAGACACACACGCAGTAACCATCAATAAAAAAACAACTAACCTGTGCATCATTTACTTTTTTCAAATATAATCCAATTATTTTTATACATTTGTACCTACAACAGTTGTTAATACAATGATAAATAGAGACGTCGTAGTGAAAATAATGAAAGGCGGAAATGTATTTGCTGAGCATATCGGAAATACACTCCAACCTTATGGGCTAAGCTTACAACAGTTTAATGTATTGCGCATTTTACGAGGTCGTAATGGGGCCGCGGCATCATTAGAGAGTGTTACATATGATATGATTCACCGCATGAGCAATACCTCAAGATTAGTCGACAAGCTATTGGAAAAAGGGCTTGTTGAGCGTGTCGTGTGCCCAGAAAATCGTCGTAAAGTGAATATTTTTATTACCCAAAGAGGATTAAAGCTGCTCAAGAAAATTGATCGTGTTATTAATCAAACCGAAGAAACGCTAACAGCTTCTCTATCGAAACAAGAAATGGACCAATTGTTGCAACTACTCAATAAGATAAATTTTTATAACACTAAATACACAAAATGAAAATAAGAACGATAACAGCCTTTTTGGCAACTACTTTGTTAAGTTTTGGGCTAAGTGCGCAAACAACGCCCATCACAAATGGAATCATCAACTGGGAAGGATCAAAAATTACTACCGACTCACATACGGGCACCCTCGATATTAGCGAAGGAATGCTAACATTTGAAGCAAACGCACTGGTTGGCGGCAGCTTTACCGTAGACATGAACTCGATGGTATGCACAGACCTTTCTGGAAAATCTGCAGCAAGATTAGTAGGTCACCTCAAATCAGATGATTTTTTTGGTGTGGATGAACACCCAACAGCCTCGTTAACCTTCACTTCAGTTGAAGCTTCAGAAACAGGCTATACAGTAACAGGAGATTTCACCATTCGTGGCATTACCAATGCGGAGACTTTTGAGCTCAAAATTGATGGAAATACAGGCACTGCTGACTTGGAAATTGACCGCTCTAAATACAATGTGAAATTTAGGTCTGGATCCTTTTTTGAAAACTTAGGAGACAAGCTTATAAACGACGAATTAAAGCTTCGTGTGAGCTTTGCCTACTAGCCCTTGTTTTTTTATCGCTGAATTGCATATATTTGGGCAGATGAAAAAACGCATTTTTAATACGCTTTGGTGGAACTCCTAATTGGAGATGATAAGCGTATTATATACAATTGAAAGGCTTGTCATTATATGACAGGTCTTTTTTTATTTTTAACTAATGAAGTTTAAACTACATACAGATACTTGCGAACTCTTGACCGATACGATGACGCCAGTCAATATGTATCTTAAAATTAGAGACGCATACCCTGAAAGTGTGCTGCTTGAAAGCTCCGACTATGGCGCCAACGACAACAGTGTGGCCTATATATGTTTTAACCCCATTGCCGCTTTTAAGGTTCATAACCAACACATAACAGAACGCTTTCCAGACGGCAGCACTTCCCAAACAGACGTCACAGCAGACATTTCGGTAGTTGATAAGCTCGAAGCGTTTGCTGCCCGTTTCGAAACAGATGAGCAGCAAAATCGCTTTTTAAGCAATGGTTTGTTCGGCTATACATCTTATGAGGCAGTGCAGTATTTTGAAGACATTGAACTCACCAAAAAAGGAGGCGACGCCGATATACCAGAAATATATTATGCACTTTACCAAAACATTATTGCCATCAATGTTTTTAACAACCAAGCCAAACTTTTTGCGCATTGCTACGAAAGCGAAAGCAACCTAGACGAAGTCGTACAATTGCTCAAGGCTCCTGCGCGCGATTCTTATTCCTTTAAAAAAGAAGGGAAAGCATCGTCCAATATGGGTGATGAAGAATTTGTAGACTTGGTTAAAAAAGGCATAAAGCATTGCATGCGTGGCGACGTTTTTCAAATTGTACTCTCCCGACGTTTTTCACAAGCCTACAACGGAGACGACTTCAGTTTATATCGCGTGCTTCGCTCCATAAATCCCTCGCCCTATATTTTCTATTTTGACTTTGGCGGTTTTAAAATTTTTGGCAGTTCACCAGAGGCACAATTGGTGGTGCAAGATGGTTTGGCCGAAATTCATCCCATCGCAGGTACTTTTATCCGCACCGGAAACGACACACAAGACGAGGCCAGAGCAAACGAATTGGCAAAAGACTTAAAAGAAAACGCCGAGCACATGATGTTGGTGGATTTGGCACGAAACGATTTGAGCCGTCATGGACACGAAGTTACCGTTGAAAAAGACCGAGAGGTGCAATTTTACTCCCACGTTATTCACTTGGTATCCAAAGTAACAGGGCAAAAAAAGAACGATACCGCTACCATGCAAATCGTAGCAGACACCTTCCCGGCAGGAACACTAAGCGGCGCACCCAAACACCGCGCCATGCAGCTTATCGAATCTTATGAAACCACAGATCGCTCGTTCTACGGAGGCGCTATTGGGTTTTTAGATTTTAAAGGCAACTACAACCACGCCATCATTATCAGATCCTTTTTGAGCAAAAACAATGTGTTACACTACCATGCAGGGGCTGGAGTTGTTTCAAAATCAGATCCTGAAAGCGAATTGCAGGAAGTATACAACAAATTACGTGCGCTTAATACCGCCATGGACAAAGCAGAAAAACAATTTCCATGAATATTTTAGTTATTGATAATTACGATTCATTCACCTTTAATTTGGTGCATTATTTAGAAGAGCTAGACTGTACTGTTACCGTAAAGCGCAACGATCAGTTTGCCCTTAAAGAAGTGGCTGGTTACGACAAAATAGTACTGTCCCCAGGGCCTGGAATTCCAGATGAGGCTGGATTACTCAAAGCCACTATCGAAGCGTACGCGAGTCGTATTCCCATGCTTGGCGTTTGCTTAGGCCATCAAGCTATAGCAGAAGTTTTTGGAGGTTCATTGACCAATCTCTCAACGGTATTCCACGGCGTGGCAAGTAAAATGACCATTACACAAGACGACGCTTTGTTTGCTGGGCTTCCCAGTTCATTTGATGTTGGACGCTATCATTCTTGGGTAGTTAACAACCCCTTGCCCGAAGGATTTATCTTACTTGCTGAAGAAGAGAACGGACAAGTCATGGCGTTCAAGCACGAAACACACCCCATATATGGTGTCCAGTTTCACCCAGAATCAGTACTCACTCCTGACGGAAAACAACTGTTAAAAAATTGGGTTGCCTTATGAAAGCGATTTTAACACGACTGACACAACACGAAAAGCTATCGCAGCAAGAAGCCAAGGCAGCCTTGCTCTTTATTGGCAGCGGTGCCGCAGATCCATATCAAGTTACCGCTTTTTTGAGCGTTTATATGATGCGTAGCATTGATGTTGTTGAGTTGGCGGGTTTTAGAGATGCCCTACTCGAGCTCTGCGTAGCAGTTGACCTTGCTGCCTATAACCCTATTGATTTGTGTGGTACGGGCGGAGACGGCAAAGATACCTTTAACATATCCACCCTTGCTTCATTTGTAACTGCTGGTGCTGGCGTACACGTAGCAAAACACGGCAACTATGGCGTATCTTCCTCATGTGGCTCAAGCAACGTAATGGAACATTTGGGCATTCGTTTTTCTAACGATGCTGACTTTCTGGAACGCTGCATAGACCAAGCAGGCATTTGTGTATTGCATGCGCCCTTGTTTCATCCTGCCATGAAACACGTAGCACCCATTAGGCGTGCACTCCAACTCAAAACCTTTTTTAATATGCTAGGGCCTTTGGTCAATCCATGTATGCCTAAACGTCAAATTGTTGGGGTATTTAATTTAGCACTGATGCGGCTTTATGGATACTTATTTCAAAATTCAGACAAGCAGTTTTGCGTCTTGCATGCCCTTGACGGTTATGATGAAATCTCCTTGACAGGCGCAACTAAAATCATTTCCAATGCGGGAGAACGCCTTATTCGCCCTGTAGACTTTGGGCTTAAACCCCTTGCGGCAGAAGCCATTGGCGGGGGCAATACGGTTGAAGATGCAGCTGCTATTTTTACTGCAGTACTTCAAAACGAAGGCACGGCCGCACAAAAGCAAGTAGTCTGTGCCAACGCTGGTACTGCCATTGCAACAGCACTGAACATTTCGATAGCAGCGGGGTATGCCAAGGCACAAGAGTCTATTGAATCAAAAAAGGCACTAGGAGCCTTTACCAAACTATTAGCACTGAGCAAAGCATGAGTATTTTAGCACAAATCGTCGTAGATCAACGTAAGGAAGTTGCCTTAAAAAAGGCACTTGTTTCCCTGGCGCAGCTACAAGCCATGCCGCTGTATGAAAGGCAAACTATCTCTTTTGCCGATGGAATTAAGAATACCCCTTTGGGAATCGTGGCCGAACATAAACGTCGTTCTCCATCTAAGTCAAAAATAAAATTACACTCCAGAGCAGCAGCGGTAGCAGCAGGATATGAGCAAGCCGGTGTGGCAGCCATGTCTGTACTTACCAATGGACAATATTTTGGTGGTTCCTTAGAAGATTTACTCTTAGCACGTGCTGCGTGTACACTTCCGCTATTACGTAAAGAGTTTATTGTAGAACCCTATCAAATCCACGAAGCCAAAGCCTATGGAGCTGATGCCATATTGCTTATTGCAGCTTGTCTTAATGCCGAAGAAACCCATCAACTTGCAAAAACGGCAAAAGCTATTGGGCTGGACGTGCTTTTGGAAGTGCACAATTTAGAAGAGTTGGAGCAAGCGCCGTTGACATATGTCGATGTAGTTGGGGTGAACAACCGCAACCTCAAAGACTTTTCGGTAGACTTAACTACCAGCCTTACACTGGCAGGGCATATTCCAAGCGATAAAGTAAAAATTTCTGAAAGTGGGATTTCGTCTTACGATGCCATTGAAAAACTTATGCAAGCTGGCTTTGACGGCTTTTTGATGGGAGAGCATTTTATGCTTCAAGACAACCCTGGTGAAGCCGCACAAAAATTCATTCAAAACGTTAAGTCATGAAGTGGAAAGTATGTGGCATGCGAGAAGCCAAAAATATTTTAGAAGTAGCTGCACTACAGCCTGACTATATGGGATTTATTCTGTGGGAGGGTTCAAAAAGGCATTGCCCAAAACCACCGCAAGTTCCTCAGGACGTTACCAAAGTAGGCGTGTTTGTTGATGCAACTGTTGCTGAAATTGAAGATGCTGTTGAGGCTTATAAACTCGGTGCCGTACAATTGCACGGCAATGAGTCTCCTGGACTATGTCGTGAACTACAAGGCAAAACACAAGTCATCAAGGCATTTGGTGTGGGAGAAGGTTTTGACTTTGACACACTTCTAAACTACCTGCCCTATTGTGATTTTTTCTTGTTTGACACCAAAGGGCCAATGCCAGGTGGAAATGGGACTACTTTTGATTGGTCCATTTTAGAAAAGTATGCCTTTGATTTGCCTTTTTTTATAAGTGGGGGCATCGGACTAGCAGAGATAGAAAAGATTAACGAACTTCGCGAAACAGGTTTGCCGGTTTATGCGATTGATATCAACAGCAAGTTTGAAATAGCTCCAGCACTTAAAGATGCTGAGCAATTGAAAAAATTTAAAGAAAAATTAGCGCTATGAGTACATACAATGCAAACGAAAAAGGATATTACGGGGATTTTGGCGGGGCCTATATTCCTGAGATGCTATACCCAAACGTTGAGGAACTGCGTCAGAACTACCTTGAAATTACCGCCAAGGACGAATTTAAAAAAGAATTTGATCAGCTGTTAAGAGATTATGTGGGCCGCCCTACCCCACTGTATTTTGCCGAGCGTTTATCCAAAAAATACAACACAAAAATATATTTAAAACGCGAGGATTTATGCCATACTGGTGCGCATAAAATCAACAATACCATAGGGCAAATTCTATTGGCCAAGCGACTGAACAAAACGCGCATTATTGCAGAAACAGGCGCAGGACAGCACGGTGTTGCCACGGCAACCGTTTGCGCACTTATGGGCATAGAATGTATTGTTTATATGGGCGAATTAGACATCAAACGTCAGGCACCCAACGTAGCGCGCATGAAAATGTTGGGCGCAGAGGTTAGACCAGCGCAATCTGGTAGCAGAACCCTTAAAGACGCTACTAACGAGGCCATCCGTGATTGGATCAACAACCCTGTTGATACACACTACATTATTGGCTCTGTTGTCGGGCCACACCCCTACCCAGACATGGTAGCGCGTTTTCAGTCCGTTATTAGTGAAGAATGTAAAACACAATTGCAAGAAGCTGAAGGTCGAGATTATCCAGACCACGTGATTGCCTGTGTTGGTGGAGGCAGTAATGCCGCCGGCATCTATTATCATTATTTAGATGACCCAAGGGTAAATATCATTGCAGTGGAAGCTGCTGGAAAAGGGATTGATTCTGGCGAAAGTGCGGCTACCTCCGCTTTGGGAAAAGAGGGCATCATTCACGGAAGCAAAACGCTGCTCATGCAAACCGCTGATGGGCAAATTACCGAGCCTTATTCCATTTCTGCTGGACTAGATTATCCGGGTGTTGGTCCCATGCATGCACATTTGTATCGCAGCCAACGCGCTGAGTTTGTTTCTATTCCAGACCAAGAAGCTATGGATTGGGGGCTAAGCCTTTCGCAAATGGAAGGCATCATACCAGCTATCGAAACGGCTCATGCTTTTGCTGTTTTGGATGAGCGCAAATTTAAACCTAACGACATATTGTTGTTCAACTGCTCTGGTCGTGGTGATAAAGACCTTGAAACTTATATAGACTATTTTAAGTTATAGCTTTTGAAAAAAAATTGTAAATTGGTGTTTAAATCTGCCCCCAATCTTATTCAAAAACGGAGTTCAATATATTTTTAGTTTATGAAGTTGAAAGGGGTGTTAAATACACCATTCATGAAAGCGTTCAAGAAATTTATTAGTAAAGGTAACGTCATCGAGTTAGCTGTAGGTCTTATCATGGCCACTTACTTCGGTGCAATTGTAAAATCATTGGTTAACGACATTATCATGCCGCCAGTGGGAAAACTCATCGGGGGCATTGACTTCGCCTCATTCAAATATGTAATCCAACCTGCTGTTGAAGCAGAAGGAACTGTGGAAATTGCCATCAGGTATGGCGTGTTTATAAACACCATTATTACATTCCTTATTGTAGCATTTGCTATTTTTTTGGTAGTGCGGTTTTACAACAAACTTAAAGACAAGTTTGAAGCGGAAAAGGAAGTGGCATCAGCTGCCCCACCTGCGCCATCCAAAGAAGAAGTGTTGCTGACGGAAATCAGAGACTTACTCAAAAAAAAGTAGCGCAAACTTTTAGTTGCTTGGCCTTTTGTAAAAGAGTATTTTTGGGCTTTAAATAAAGTGAGCCTTTATTATATGAATCGCATTCAATCCGTACTCGAGCAAGACCACAAGTTACTCTCCATCTATTTTACTGCTGGTTTTCCAAAACTGGAGGACACTGTTAGTATCCTAAAACAGCTGGAAGCTTCGGGGGTAGACATGATTGAATTGGGCTTGCCCTTTTCAGATCCCTTGGCCGATGGTCCTACCATCCAAGAAAGCTCTACACAAGCCCTAAAAAACGGCATGACCACCGACAGGTTGTTTGATCAACTAAAAGACGTAAGGGCGCATGTTAGTGTACCGCTAATTGTAATGGGATATTTTAATCCCATGATGCAATATGGCGTGGAACGCTTTTGTCAACGCTGTAAAGAAGTGGGCATTGATGGACTTATTGTTCCAGATCTTCCCGTAGATGTATATCATGAGCAATACCGAGATTTGTTTCAACAATACGGACTGCTGAATATGTTTTTGATAACGCCGCAAACGCCTGATGCGCGCATTCGCTTTATAGACGAGGTTTCAGAGGGTTTTATATATATGGTAAGTAGTGCTGCAACAACGGGTGCGCAAAGTAGTTTTGGCGATACGCAAGCCGAATACTTTAAACGCATTGGCGGAATGGAACTGAATGCCAAACTCTTGGTTGGGTTTGGAATCAGCAACGCGGAGACCTATCAAGCAGCTACAACTCACAGCAAAGGAGCCATTATTGGTTCGGCATTTATCAAACACCTAGAAGCAAATGGAGCGAATAGTGTGGCAGATTTTATTTCGCAAATTCGTTAGTTGGATTAAATTCAGCCTTTGGCTGACTTAAACCTCAAAGACTTACGTTTCAATATTAAGAGTGCTTCTTTTTAAATGTAAATTTGTACCTTTAGAACGTAATCAGTCCCTAAATCTGTTTTACTTACCAGACTACATCTGTACGTTCCTGTTTTCTAACATGTTTTAGGGCTTAATAACTAAACCATGGGCAAAGGAGATAAAAAAACCCGCCGCGGTAAGATTGTCAATAAAAGTTATGGTGTTAGAAGGCTTAAACCTAAAAAGAAAAGGAAACTCAGCGCACAAAAACAGGCGCAGTAGCATCTGTAGTTTCTGCTTCGCTGTAGGCATACCCATCGGCTTCAAAAGCCAATACATCTGAAATTGTAGCTGCATTTACTTCTAACAAATATCGTGTCATTAAACCTCTTGCCTTTTTTGCGAAGAAGGAAATGATTTTGAACTTACCGTTTTTGAAATCCTTAAAAACTGGGCTGATCACAGGATTGTCGAGTGCTTTAAAATCTATGGCACTAGCGTATTCTTTACTGGCTAAATTTAGCACCAATTCATCTGCAGTCAGCTCTTTTTTCATATGAGCGGTTAGCTTAGCTTTCCAAAAAGTATAGAGGGTGTTAGCTCCATTAATGCCAAAAGAGGTGCCCATTTCCAAACGATAGGGTTGCATCAAGTCCAATGGTTTTAAGAGACCATAAAGCCCCGACAAAATACGAAGGCTGCTTTGTGCCACTCCAAGAGCGGCTTCGTCTAATGTATATGCATCTAAACCTGTATAAACATCTCCATTAAATGCGAACACAGCGGGGCGTGCATTATCAGCCGTAAAAGGCGTTGCGAAATCTTGGTTTCGTTCCCAGTTTAAGGCGGCTAATTTTTCAGATATGCCCATGAGCGCTTGCAAGTCTGACGGCTTCTTTAGGCGTAGTGCAGCATTGAGTTCTTCAGCTTCAGTTAAGAATACTGGCTGGCTGATTTCAGCAGTTGGAAGCGAACTTGTGTAGTCAAGTGACTTGGCGGGCGAAATAAGAATTTTCATCACTATTTTTTTTTAAAAATACGATACTAAAATCAAGTTTTCAACTTACACCTATAAAACAAACTGATAACACTTTCAGGAATTACCCAAGTGCTGGTGTTGGGCATAGTTGCGCCATTTTTCAATAGCCCCGCTAAAATCATCAGGCAAAGGCGCTTCAAAAGACATCTTTTTCTTTGTTTCGGGATGCACAAATCCGAGCGTTTGGGCGTGTAGTGCTTGACGTGGCAACTGCTTAAAGCTGTTGTCCACAAACTGCTTGTATTTGGTAAATGTGGTGCCCTTTAAAATTTTATCACCCCCATAGCGGGCATCATTAAACAAGGTATGCCCTATGTGCTTCATATGTGCTCTAATCTGGTGCGTACGCCCTGTTTCCAATACACACTTTATCAAAGTCACATATCCAAAACGCTCTACAACTTCATAATGGGTAATGGCAACCTTGCCCTGATCTCCATCTGGAAAAACGGTCATCAGTAACCTGTTTTTTGGGTCACGACCCAAATGGCCGTCTACCATTCCTTTTTCGTCTGCAACATCACCCCAAACAAGTGCCAAATACTGGCGCTCAGATGTTTTGTTGTGAAATTGCTGCGCCAAATGCGCCATGGCTTTATCTGTTTTAGCTACGACCAAAAGTCCAGAAGTGTCCTTATCAATACGGTGAACCAACCCCGGCCGATTATTGCTGTTTTTAGGGAGCTGGTCGAAATGATAAATAAGTCCGTTTATAAGCGTTCCCGTATAATTTCCGTGCCCTGGGTGCACCACAATGCCAGCAGCTTTATTGACCACCAAAAGGCTGTCATCTTCAAATACAATATCAAGTGGCATATCTTCTGGTACAAGTAAATCTTCATGTGGAGGATGTGCTAGAAAAACACGAACTACATCGCCGGCCTTTACGCGATAGTTAGACTTAACCGCTTGGTCATTTACGTGAATATAGCCAGCTGTTGCTGCTTGTTGGATTTTGTTACGCGTGGCGTTTTCGATGCGATTCATTAAAAACTTGTCTACCCGCAAGGGCTCTTGACCAGCATCTGCACCAAAGGAGTAGTGTTCGTGAAGTGCATCAAAATTGCTTTCTTGCTCCATAACTACTCTACTGGTTTCTTGCCATTACCCAATACCAAATCCACCCGCGATGTCTTGGGAAGCTTATCGCCAGGCGCAATAGGCATTTGGTTATAACGCAATTGTAAAACCATGTCTTTACCGATATTGTCCTGATATAAAATTTCACCTATTTCCAAACCCACTGCGCGAAGGGTTGACTCCGCAGAACGCCGTGTGATTTGAATAACATCAGGTAGAGTTACCTCGTTGTAGTTAGCTGGATTTAGTGTCAAATATATTTTTCTATTTTTCTTAACCAATTCGCCTGCAAGCGGAGTTTGCTCAATTACAGCAAAAGGGGCATATCCCGGGTTGAATCGAGCTGAATCAATAACTTCATAATTGAGGTCTTGGTCTTGCAAAAGCGCTTCTGCATTTGTAATGGTCATGGTATTTAGGTCAGGAACTTCAATAAAATTACCTTGCCGGGTATGCCAATTGAGTCCATAAAAAGTCAATAGCAACAGCGCTGTAACAGCGATAAGCACCAAAAGTAAGTTCCAAAAAAAGGTCCTGCTGAATAAAAAACGTAAGAAGCGAAGCATAAGGTGTTTCAATGAAGTCCAAAAATAATGATATTTGCGGTATGAAAAAGCACATTGCTGTAGTAATGGGCGGAACCACATCCGAGCATGCTATTTCGATTAAGAGTGGACAGGTTGTTATCGATAATATCCCGCATGATATTTTTGATGTAAAACCCGTAGTGATCGCTGCTGAAAAGTGGACTGTTAACCACGAAGGCAACACTCTGGTGCTAAATCAAACTGATTTTTCTTATCAATTTGAAGGAAAAAAATATGTTTTTGATGCCGTTTTTATTGCTGTTCACGGTGCGCCAGGCGAAAATGGCGTACTTCAAAAAATCTTAGACAGCGCAAAAGTGCCCTACACGGGCTGCGCTGCAGCGGTGTCTAAACTGACTTACAACAAGCACAAAACCCTAGAGAAACTTCGTCCTCACGGCATCGCCATGGCAAAAAACACCATTATTAATTCCAATTCGGATTGGGACAGCAAAACGCTAGCTACAAGCATTGGGCTGCCCTGCTTTGTAAAGGCTAACAAGGCCGGCAGCAGCTTTGGTGTTGTCAAAGTCAACAAGCTAGAAGAAATGTCAGCAGCCATTCGCACGGCACTGGACGAAGACGATGAAGTATTGATTGAAAGCTACTTATCGGGAACAGAAGTTTCCATAGGCGTAATTGAATATCAAGGAAACGTTCAGGTTTTGGCACCCACTGAAATTGTTACACATAGTGATTTCTTTGACTATGCCGCCAAATATGAGGGAAAATCTGAGGAAATAACACCAGCCAGACTGTCGCCTGTACAATTGCAGAACCTAAATACAGCGGCGCGAAAAGTATTCCATGTATTGGGCGTAAAAGGCATTAGCAGAAGTGATTTTATTTTTATGGGTGACACTCCTTATTTTCTAGAACTCAACAGCATTCCTGGACTATCCGCACAAAGTTTATTGCCCATGCAAGCCCAACACGCAGGTATCGCATTAGGAGATTTGATTGTGGACATGATCAACAGCTGTTTAAAAAACAATACCTTTGAAGCATGAGACGAGCACTATTTCCTGGCTCATTTGATCCTTTTACCGTTGGGCACCTAGACATCGTTGAACGCGGTGTCAAGATTTTCGATGAAATCGTTATTGGAATTGGAAAAAACAGCGAGAAAAAATATATGTTTTCGCTAGAGGAGCGCCTTGCCTTTATCAATACCTGTTTTAAGCACGATTCACGCATAACCGTTGCTGCTTACGATGGACTGACAATTGATTTTTGTCGTAAAATTGATGCGGCATTTATTTTACGTGGTGTACGCAACAATGGTGACTTTGAATTTGAAAAAGCCATCGCTAGAACCAATAGGCATTTGTCTAATATTGAAACGGTTTTTCTGCTAACCTCCGCTGAAACATCATACATCAGCAGTAGTATTGTACGCGAACTTATTCGCAACAATGGCGATTACAGCACCTTTATTCCTTCCCAAATAAAACTTCCATAAGCTTCGATTTGTCGAACAAATACGCAATGTTTGGGTACGTTTTTTCGATTGCTTTGGCTGTTTTGTCTTTGTTTTTCCAGCTTGCCTTGGTAATATCCTCCTTGACTTCAGGAACTAAAGTACCCTTATAACTTGATTTCATAAAAAACCAATGCGATTCTTTAAGTTGATAACGGTTGTTGCGTTTAAATATATGATAGGTTATACCAGCAAGTTTGCCGACTTTAATTTTTTTAACCCCTGTTTCTTCTTTTACTTCACGCTTGGCAGCGTCCTGAAGGCTTTCACCCTTATCGACTTTTCCTTTGGGCAAGTCCCATCTTTTTTTGCGATAGATAAACAACAGTTTCCCGTTTTCATGCTGCACTACACCACCAGCAGCAATGGTAACGGGCAGCTTTTTTTTAAAGCCGCTTAAAAGTTTTTTGGGATTCTCGTGAACTAGATAAAGTCGTTTGATGCGCGTTGTACGCACGATGCGCAATATTTTTTTGAAAGGCGTGGATGTTAGGGGCAGGACTTTTACTCCATTTCCTTTCGGAGCAGTTGAGGTGAGGATTATCTCCTTTTGATTGACAAAAACTTTATACATTTGCGCCATGCCTAAGGAACCCTCTACCGCAAAAAAAGTAGCAGAATACCTATTACAAATTAAAGCAATAAAGCTTGAACCCAAAAATCCATTTACTTGGGCCAGCGGTTGGCAGTCGCCAATCTACTGTGATAATCGGATAACACTCTCTTTTCCAGAGATAAGAAGGTTTTTGAGTCAAGCGATGGCAAACGAAATCAAAACAAATTATCCACAAACAAAAGCCATTGCGGGTGTAGCAACGGGTGCCATTGGCATAGGTATGTTGGTAGCAGAAGCGCTTGATTTACCGTTTATGTATGTACGCCCCCAACCTAAAAAACACGGGCGACAAAATCAGATTGAAGGGCAATATGATGTTGGTGCACCAACTGTTGTGGTTGAAGACTTAATCAGTACGGGTAAGAGCAGCCTCCAAGCGATCGATGCCTTACGGAATGCAAACATCAATGTCCTTGGTATGTTAGCCCTCTTTAGCTATGAATTTGATGTTGCTGAAGCGAATATGAAAGATGCAGCGGTTGAACTGACGACCCTTTCTGGGTACAATACATTGATAGAAACCGCAGTTGCAGCTGGATATATTGAGCCAGAGCAAGAAGAAGTATTAAAACAATGGCGTAAAGCACCGGCGCTTTGGTCACCTAAATAATCGTTAAAATGAAACTAGAAAGCAGCATTGCTACGGTAGCAAAACCCATTGAAGACGTTTTCGAACAACTCACACGAGCAAGCACCTACGAACTGCTTATGCCTGAGGAAGCGAGCTTCAGAATAAAAGACGAAAAGCACTTTAGTTTCAAGCTAGGAAGCATGCCCGTAATTCCGTTAAAACTAGAACGACAAACACCTAATACGCAGATTGTTATGGCAGCTGATGGCGGAAACGTTCCCTTTGAGTTGCATGCCAACCTGGAAGCGGTTGACGGAGAGACAAAAATTCAATTGGTATTTGAGGGCAACATCAATCCGATGATGCAAATGATGGTTAAGAAACCGCTCACCCAGTTTCTCGAAGCACTTATTGCTAATACTGGAAAGCTGTAAAGACCAACGTTTTTTCTTCATAAGCGTTAGTGTCTCCATTTTCGTGAACAACCACCAATTTCCCGTCTGGTGACACCCCCGTAATTTTCCCTTGAAAGGAAGCGCCGTCTTTGGTTTTAAAAGCGCACATCTCATTTATTTTATACAACACACTTAGGTAGCGCTCGTGGTCTACTTGATCAGAACGAACAGCGGCTGTAATATTTTTTGCTAATGATTCAAACAAAGGACCAATTTCATGATTTTGTTTTGTGCTAGATTTAATGGAAGCGGCAAAGGGTAATGAGGGGTCAAATTTTTCTTGATTTACATTAAGTCCGCAGCCGACAATCACGCCTGTCATTTGCTTTCCACGCATGATGGGTTCAATCAAAACACCACCTATTTTTTTATTGGCTGACAAAATGTCGTTTGGCCACTTGATGCGCAATTCAGGAATTTTTAGGGGTGCAAGGGTATCCACAATGGCCAGGCACACTTGTTTGTTTAGGTTAAACGTGTTGTTTTGATGATGGGCTGTATTACCTACATAGACTGAGCCCGTCAGGTTTAAGTTAGCTTCTGAAAGCCATTTTGTTCCCATCCTACCGCGTCCTTCGGTTTGGTGTTCCGCCCAAACCGCTATGCTTTCATGTGCTTTGCTTTGCTGCACCCACTGCTTTAAAAAGCTGTTGGTGGAGGGGGTGGCACTAAGTTTGATTATTAGCATATACAAAAGTATGCGTTTTGTGAAGTAATTTTGCAAATAACAATTACATTTACACTGACAAGTATTGCATGACAAAGAAAAAAAATACGGATACGCTTCTAACGCACATAATTGAAGGTATTGAAGAGGTAAAAGGAGAAGACATCAACGTTCTAGATTTACGTGAAATAGAAAACAACGTATGCAAGTACTTTGTCGTATGTTCAGGTAACTCCAACACACAAGTTCGTGCCATTTCTGGAGCCGTTCAAAAAGGGGTAAGTAAAGCCGTTCAGGAAAAACCTTGGCATGTTGAGGGGCTTGAGACAAGTGAATGGATATTGATGGATTTTGTGGATATTGTAGTGCACATTTTTCAAAAACAAACACGTTCTCACTACGACATTGAATCGCTTTGGGGCGATGCCAAGCAAACGCTAATAGAGTCTAAACACTAAAACATGGCCAAAAAAGAAAAAACACCACCTAAAAAACCAGCCATAAATTCCTATTGGCTATATGCGAGTATCATACTTTTCTTTATTGGTATGTCATTTTTTGGCGGCAGCGACGGCATGTCTAGCGACCAAAAAATTAATATCTCGGCCTTTGAAAACTACCTCAACGATGGCGAAGTAAGTAAGGTTGTTGTTGTCAATAAAAAGACCGCACAAGTAACCCTAACGGAAACTGCGCTTACAGAAACCAAACACAGTAAGGCCACTAAAAAGGACTTACTGGGTCGTAAAAACAGCAGTGGTCCGCACTACCAATTTGAGGTTGGTAACCTCGAGCTTTTCCAAAAGAAGTTAGAAGCCGCTGAAGAAAAAGGCATTTCCTTTTCCTATGAATTTGAAACGGTTGAAAGCCGTTGGCTGGATGTATTACTTGGCTTTTTACCACTTATACTAATCATTGCCGTGTGGTTGTTTATCATGCGACGTATGTCTGGTGGCGGTGCTGGAGGCGGTGGCGCACAAATATTCAATATTGGCAAATCGAAAGCCAAACTATTTGATGAAAAAACCGATGTTAAAATAACATTTAAAGACGTTGCAGGCTTAGAAGGTGCCAAAGAAGAAGTTCAAGAGATTGTAGATTTTCTAAAAAATCCAACAAAGTATACTGTGTTGGGTGGGAAAATTCCAAAAGGTGCCTTATTGGTAGGACCTCCTGGCACAGGAAAAACCTTACTGGCCAAGGCTGTTGCGGGTGAGGCCAAAGTACCTTTCTTTTCGTTGTCTGGCTCTGATTTTGTTGAAATGTTTGTGGGCGTAGGTGCGTCGCGTGTGCGTGATTTGTTTAAGCAAGCAAAAGACAAATCACCCGCCATTATATTTATTGATGAAATTGATGCCATTGGACGCGCAAGGGGGAAAAATAACATTACTGGTTCGAATGATGAACGTGAAAATACGCTCAACCAGCTGCTTACCGAAATGGACGGCTTTGGCACCAACACCAATGTGATTGTTGTTGCCGCCACCAACCGCGCCGATGTATTAGACAAGGCATTGATGCGTGCCGGACGCTTTGATCGACAGATTTATGTTGACCTTCCCGATTTAAATGAACGTAAAGAAATTTTTAAAGTGCACCTAAAGCCACTGAAGGCAGACACCAAACTAGATGTTGATTTTTTGGCCAAACAAACCCCGGGCTTTTCTGGAGCCGACATTGCCAACGCATGTAATGAGTCGGCATTGATTGCGGCCAGAAAAAACAAGAAAAAAGTAGGGCGTCAAGATTTCTTGGATGCTGTTGACCGTATTGTTGGCGGACTTGAAAAGAAAAGTAAAATCATTACGCCAGAAGAAAAGAAGACCATCGCTTTTCACGAAGCAGGTCACGCTACTGTTAGTTGGATGTTGGAACACGCTGCACCACTTGTTAAGGTTACCATTGTGCCCAGAGGACAATCCTTAGGAGCGGCTTGGTATTTACCCGAAGAAAGACAAATCGTTCGCACAGAACAAATGTTAGACGAAATGTGTGCTACGCTTGGTGGTAGGGCTGCTGAAAGCATCATATTCAATAAAATTTCAACAGGCGCATTAAGCGACTTGGTAAAAGTTACCCAACAGGCCAGAGCCATGGTAACCATTTACGGCTTAAACAATAAGATTGGGAACATTACCTATTATCAAACTAGCGATAGCGAGTATGGTTTTACCAAGCCGTATTCGGAAGAAACAGCTAAAACAATCGATTCGGAGATTTCTCATATTGTCGAAAAAGAATACAATCGAGCCATACAACTACTCAAAAAACACAAAGACAAGCTAACAGAACTTGCAGAGTACCTGCTGGAGAAAGAAGTCATTTTTAAGGACGATCTGGAGCGTATTTTTGGCAAGCGACCTTTTGAAAAACCAGAGGCTGAAGCACCAAAAGCAGCAGCCAAGCCAAAAGCAGCGGCCAAAAAGACCGTTAAAACAGTCAAGGCGAAAGATTCTACAAAAACAAATGATGCCAACTAATTCACGATTTGTTACCTTTGTGTAACAACCCTAATGCGTGAGTAAGTTCTGGTCAAATATTTTTGGAAAAAAAACGACTCCCAAAGAAGAGGTCGTTGAGGAAGAACGGGGGCCACACATGCCACCCAAAGAACTTCCAATTGAACAAACATTTGCAAAAAAGTTCACGGCTTGTGGCGGAAAGTTTGTCTATTGTGAAACTTTACAAGATGCAAAAGATGCCTATCTTTCTTTTGTAAATGAATATCCCACCGAAATACGAGAGTTGTTTTGTTTAGAGCCCGTTCTAACAAAAAAAATAGACGCTGGTATTACACTTACCAAAACTAATCTCAACGCAAAAGTCATGCTATGCAGCTGCGAATCCTTAGTAGCTTACGATGGAAGTATTGTGGTCTGCGAACGTCAATTGGGTTCCAACAAATTGGCAGACTTGCCAGAAACTTTATTGATTCTGGCTGGCACACGTCAGTTTTCGAAAACCGTTTCTGAAGGTTTGAAAAGCATCAAACATCGCTATGCCGATAATATTCCGTTAAATATCACCTCAATAAAGCAATTTAAAACAGACGTGATGAGCGACGAAAACTACATGAACTATGGCAGTAGTGTAAAGGAAGTGTACTTGCTTTTACTTGAAGATTTTTCATGAGTTTTTTAATTCGTTCCTTAACTTCTTTTCTGTATGTTGGGTTACTCCTAGGCAGCCTTTACATAGATGCTACCCTTTTTACTTTGGTGCTTTTACTCATGGCAATTATAGCACAGTGGGAACTCCAAAAAATTACCAACAAAAAAATTATTTTAAGCTACCTTTTCTTTCCCCTTACTTATGTTGCGGTTCAAGTAAACCTCGAATACCACCTTTATCTAGTTGGCGTAGCAGTTGTTGGGTGTTTGGGAATGTTGGGTTTTTTTAGCAATTCAAAGCAGTTGCGTTACAGCAAAGCAGCTGTGTATTTTTTGAGCTTGTTTCAAATCTGTATACCATTGCTCTTACTCGCGCAGCTAGGAAAATCCAATCCCATCTATGTGCTGTATTTTTTTGGTATTATATGGCTAAGCGATACTGGCGCATATGTAATTGGTTCATTGTTTGGAAAACGAAAACTAGCGCCCAGCATTTCGCCCAATAAAACAATTGAGGGAAGCCTAGGCGGAGTCCTTGTTGCTACGGCAGCTCTATTGTATGCCGCTGACATAGAAAATTTCCAATACAGTTGGGTCCTAATTTTAGTGGTGACTGCCATATCAGGCGCATTAGGTGATTTGGTACAATCGAAAATAAAACGGGTTTGTGGCGTCAAGGACAGCGGAAATATTTTGCCAGGACATGGTGGAATTTACGACCGCATCGACAGTTCGATATTAGCTGCACCGATATATATATTATTGTTGAATTTATTCGCTTATGTTTCATAAAGAAGGCTTTACCATCATCATCGTAAGTTTTGTACTCATAGCCGTGGCTGCATTATTGGCAGAGCAGTTTATAGGCCTTAAGTGGTTGCGTATCGCACTCCAACTTATATTGCTTTTATTTCTGGTGTTGATACTGCAGTTTTTCAGAAATCCCGACCGACCGCCTCTTGCACTTGAAAACGCCGTTGTATCGCCTGTAGATGGAAAAGTGGTTATCGTAAAAGAAGTTGAGGAACCCGAATATTTTAAGGGCAAAAGACTACAGGTATCTATTTTTATGTCTCCCTTAAATGTACACGTAACCCGATATCCTGTTTCTGGCAAGGTTGTGTTTAGTAAATACCACCCTGGTAAATACCTTGTTGCCTGGCATCCAAAATCATCAACCTTGAATGAAAGAACCACCATTGTGGTTGATAACCCAACTTATGGCGAAGTGCTTTACCGCCAAATTGCAGGAGCAGTAGCTAGACGTATTGTGAACTATGCCGAAGAAGGACAAGCGGTTACGCAAGGAACAGATGCTGGTTTTATCAAGTTTGGATCTAGAGTTGACGTATTCCTACCCATCGAAACACCCGTGCTTGTTAAAGAAGGGCAATTCGTAAAAGGGGGTGTGGCGCTTATTGCGTCAAAAAATTAAAGCGCTGAAAGGCGTGCTTTAAGTGCCGCTATTTTGGTTTGCGCATCCTCCGCTTTCTTTCGTTCGATTGCCACAACTTGTTCAGGTGCATTTGAAACAAAACTCTCGTTTGTTAGCTTTTTTTCAACTGAACGCAAGAACCCTTCTTGATAAGTCAGTTCTTCTTCCATCTTGATGCGCTCCTCCTCAATATTAGAAGCAGTTACAGGTACAAAATACTCATTTGCGTTTACCCTAAATGAAATTGCCTGCTCCGGTGCTTTTGCCGATGTATCCCAAGTTTGAATATTTACCAACTTCTCAACTATAGGTCTTAGTGAAATATTGTCTTGGGTAGTCTCCACCAAGTCCAACGGCTCTTTTAAGGAAATGTTTTGCGCTTTGCGAACAGTTCGCAATTGTGCGACTAAGGCCGCTGTGTGATCAAATTGGTCTAAAATAGCTGTATCAACCCTTTTTTGGGTTGGCCAATCCGAAACAATCAAAGCTTCGTCCTTGGCACGGTCTTTAAGCGCATGCCACAGTTCTTCTGACAGAAAGGGCATAAAGGGGTGCAAAAGGCGTAAGTTATCTTCAAAGAGCACACATACTTTTGCATAGGTCTCACGATCAATTCCCGTATTGTAAGCCGGCTTAACGATTTCCAAAAGCCAAGAACAGAAGTCGTCCCAAATAAGCCTGTACGTGGACATTAGGGCATCAGAGATGCGGTATTTACTAAAGTGGTCATCAATGGTAGCCAATGTTTGTTGAAACTTGGCTGAGTACCAGTCAATACCTGCAGTTGCAGTAGCACATGTTTCTAAGGTTTCGTCTACCTCCCATTGCTGTATCAATCGGAAAGCATTCCAAATTTTATTGGCAAAGTTTTTTCCTTGTTGACAAAGGTTTTCATCAAACAACAGATCATTCCCTGCCGCCGCACTTAAAAGTAAGCCCACGCGTACGCCGTCAGCACCGTAGGTTTCCATAAGTTTAATCGCATCGGGTGAATTACCGAGTTGCTTGGACATTTTTCTTCCTTGCCCATCTCGAACAAGTCCTGTGAGATAAACATGGGAAAATGGTTTTTCGTCGCGTAAGGCATAGCCAGACATGATCATTCTTGCTACCCAAAAGAAAAGAATATCAGGACCTGTAACCAAATCCTGTGTGGGGTAGTAGTAGGAGACTTCTTTATTGTCAGGTTCCAACACACCATTAAAAACCGATATGGGCCACAGCCATGAAGAAAACCACGTATCAAGCACATCTGGGTCTTGATGAAGGTCATCTAACGTCAGTGCTGCATTACCACTGTCGACCTTTGCTTTTTCAAGGGCTGCCGATTTGGTGTCAGCTACCACCACATGTTCGCTGTTGGGGCCATAGTAATACGCCGGGATTTGATGTCCCCACCACAGCTGTCTTGAGATATTCCAGTCACGGATATTGTTCATCCAGTGTCGGTAGGTGTTGATAAACTTTTTTGGCACCAATTGTACATCGTCCTCTTCAACTGCGTCAATAGCTGGTTTGGCTAAATCTGCCATTTTCAAGAACCATTGATCAGACAAACGAGGCTCTATAACGGCCTTTGTTCTTTCCGAAGTACCAACCTTGTGTACATGAGGGGTTATTTTTACAAGAGCACCAGCGGCCTCTAACTCTTTTACCACGGCTTTGCGTACCTCAAACCTGTCTTTGCCTTGGTAATGCAAGCCTTGATGGTTGAGGGTGGCATCGGGGTTGAAAATATCAACAACATCCAATTTGTGCTTTTCGCCTAAGGCCTTGTCATTTTCATCATGCGCTGGGGTCACTTTCAAACAGCCTGTTCCTAACTCTAAACTGACATATGCATCTTTGATGATGGGCACAACTCTATTAACAATCGGGACTATGGCTTTTTTACCATGCAGTGCTAGATAACGTTCGTCTTCCGGATGAATGGCAACAGCCGTGTCACCAAAAAGGGTTTCAGGTCTTGTTGTGGCTACAACTACTTTTTCGTCGCTGCCTTCAATAGCATACGCGATGTGGTAAAGATTTCCTTGTCGCTCCTCGTAAATGACCTCCTCGTCTGAAAGTGTGGTTTGTGCTTCGGGATCCCAATGCACCATGCGAAAACCACGGTAAATCATTCCTTTGTTATACAGGTCAACAAAGATCTTAATAACAGAAGCAGACATTTCGGGGTCGAGAGTAAATTTGGCGCGATCCCAATCACAAGTGCACCCTAATTTTTTTAATTGATCGAGAATAATACCACCGTGTTCATGTGTCCATTCCCAAGCGTGTTCTAAAAAAGCTTCTCGTCCAATTTCATTCTTGTCTATGCCTTGGCTTTTAAGCTTGTTTACCACTTTTGCTTCTGTCGCAATAGAGGCATGATCGGTACCTGGCACCCAACAAGCGTTGTATCCTCGCATGCGTGCGCGACGAATCAATACATCTTGAAGTGTATTGTTCATCAAATGTCCCATGTGCAGTACGCCCGTCACGTTTGGTGGAGGAATCACTATGGTGTAGGGTTCGCGGGAGTCTGGTGTAGAACGAAAATAATTATTCGCTGTCCAGTAGTCATACCACTTTTGCTCGACGTCTTTTGGTGTGAATTTTGATGGTATGGACATGCGTTAGTGCTTATTATGCGCAAATGTAGGCATCGAGTAGTGAAATTGAAAGCCCTAATTTTGCACAATTGGCACGAATGCTTATTTTAGTAGAACCAAATTTATTGTCATGAAGCGAATATGTATATTTTTTTTCACTGCTGCATTAGGTTTAACAGCTTATGCTCAAGACTTTGCTGTCATTACATTTGACTCTCTTACCATTGATTACGGTACGGTTCTCAAAGGAGAAGATGGCATCCGTCAGTTTAGGTTTACCAATACGGGAACGTCTGAACTTAAGATTACGCAAGTACGTTCTTCTTGTGGCTGTACCATTCCCAAAAAACCAGATGCACCCATTGCACCTGGCGTATCTGATATCATTGAAGTAAAATATGATACAGAGCGTGTTGGGCCCATTCGAAAAACCATCACGGTTGCTTCCAATGCTTCTGTCCCTATGGTGGCCCTTAAGATCAAAGGGGAAGTTGTAGAGCAAGAACCCGAAGAATAATCCTCGCATAAAACATTGATTTTTCGCATCTTTGCGGGCAAACTATTTCAATGCCGATTATTTCAAAGAAAGGTGCAAACTTACCCACCTCACCCATTCGAAAGCTAGCCAAGCAAGCCAATATGGCCAAGGCGCGTGGTATTGAAGTATTTCATCTAAACATTGGGCAACCTGATTTGGCTAGCCCCAAAAGCGCATTAGAAGCCATTCGAAATTTTTCAGATGACGTCGTTGCATACGGACCTTCTGAGGGAGCGGTTTCGTTCCGCAATAAGCTGGTTTCTTATTACCAAGAGCACGACATTGAAATTGATGCAGAAGATATTCTGGTAACCACAGGGGCTAGCGAGGCCATTATTATGGCTTTAGACTGCATCACCAACGAAGGCGACGAGCTTATCATCCCGGAACCATTTTACGCTAACTATGAAACATTTGCAGCAGCATGCGGCGTTAAGGTTGTAGGCATTCCATCATCGTTTGAAAGTCAGTTTTCACTCCCCAATATTGAAACCATAGAAGCGGCAATAACTTCTAAGACAAGAGCACTTTTCATTTGCAACCCAAACAATCCGTCTGGTTATGTTTACAGCAAAGAGGAGCTTGAGTGTTTGGGTCAACTGGCCATAAAGCACGATATATTCTTTATTGTTGATGAGGTGTACCGTGAGTTTGTTTACGACGGTCACGAGCACATCTCCGTAATGCAGCTGGAAAATCTGTCAGCGCATGCCATACTCATTGACTCCATGTCTAAGCGATACAGCATGTGTGGCGCTAGAATAGGCTGCCTTATCACAAAGAACAAGCAAGTAACACATGCTGCGCTAAAGTTTGCCCAGTCAAGGTTATGCCCGCCCACCATTGCACTACACGCTTGTGAGGCTGCTCTTGACGAGTCGCAGCAATATTTAGATCATGCCGTCGAAGAATATGAAAAAAGAAGGACGACCGCAATTGCGCATTTAAATAAAATTGAAGGCGTATCGGTATCCTTACCCAAAGGTGCTTTTTATTGCTTGGTCAAACTTCCCGTCACGGACAGCGACCATTTTGCCAAGTGGATGCTGGAGTCTTTCCAAGACAAGGGCGAAACGCTTATGGTAGCGCCCGCAAATGGATTTTTCTCTGGTGATTTAGCAGGTAAAGACATGATACGCATCGCATTTGTACTAAATTCAGAAAAACTAATTCGAGCCATTACCGTTTTAAAACTTGGATTAGACGCTTATCAAAAATAAGCCCATGAAAAAAAACGATAAGGTTTCATTAGAAGAGTTCAATACGTTTGGTGTTGCGGCATCAACACCGCTTTTTGTTGAAGTAACCTCTAGCTTGGCCTTACAAGAAAAGCTAAAAGAAGACGCCTTCAAAGATGCGCTCATTCTTGGAGGTGGAAGCAACGTCTTATTTGTAGAAAACCTTTCAAGACCCGTTATTAAAATTTCAATTCCTGGAATTCGCATCATCAACGAAAGCGAACATATGGCCATAGTATCAGCAGGAGCAGGTGTGGTATGGCACGATTTAGTCATGTGGTGTATTGCCAATGACCTGGGAGGCATAGAAAATTTAAGCCTCATCCCTGGTCTGGTTGGTGCTGCACCCATTCAAAACATTGGCGCCTATGGCGTTGAGTTAAGCGATGTTTTTTACGATGCCGTGTGCATCAATCGCAAGACGGGAGAATCCAGAATTTTCAGTGCTAAAGACTGTGCTTTTGGATACAGAGATTCCGCCTTCAAAAACGATTTAAAAGACGCATACGTAGTAACAGCAGTACGATTGGCCTTGACCAAAAAAAACCACCGTCTAAAAATAGACTATGGGAATGTAAAAGAAACATTAACGCAAATGGGCGTTAAGAAACCCAACATTGGAGACGTTGCAAAAGCAGTTGTTCAAATCAGAACACGTAAGTTGCCCGACCCAAAAAAATTAGGCAATGCCGGTAGTTTCTTTAAAAACCCCATTATTGCTGAAGGGGAATCCGCACGTTTGCTTCAAAAATATCCCAATATGCCCCACTACAAAATAGACGGTGCTTTTGATAAAATTCCTGCAGGTTGGCTCATTGAACAAGCCGGTTTTAAAGGACTCAAAAAGGGTAAAGTAGGCATGCACGACAAACAAGCCTTGGTATTGGTGAATTACGGAACTTCATCTGGAAAATCGCTGTGGGCACACGCCAAATTGGTAATGGAAGGCGTTGAAAAAAAGTTTGGTATTTCACTAGAACCCGAAGTCAATCTAATACAATAATATTTTAGCTACTTTTAACCATGGAACTTTTTTTAATAACCTTGATACTTTTGGGCCTTGCTTTTGCTGGTATCGCCATAAAAATATGGGCTAAAAAGGGAGGCGAATTTGCTGGAACTTGCGCAAGTCAAAGCCCCTTTCTAAATAAAGAAGGAGAAGCTTGTAGCCTTTGTGGAAAGTTACCCAATCAGCAAACGGACTGCGCGCTTCCCGATCCAAAAAACAACTAATTCAGTGGCAGAAGCAACTGCGCTTATCGAAAAAATCAAGCTGGCACAAGAGGGTGATCAGCATGCGTTTCGGTATTTATTGGAGTTTTTTTGGAACGATGTATATGGCTTTATGCTACAGCGTACCCAAAACGAAAATGAAGCCGAAGACCTGACCGTTAGGTGTTTTGGAAAGGCATTTGAGAAAATCATGACGTATAACCAAGCCTTTGGTTTTAAAACATGGCTTACGACCATCGCCAAAAATCTACACATTGATCAAATACGAAAAAAAACAAGTACCGCCTTTACTACAGAAGCTGGTGCGGAAGTAGCACATAAAATTGCCGATAGCGCCCCCAGCCCAGAAGACGATTTGATTCGCAAACAACGTCTAGAAACACTACTAAATACCATCAAAAACTTAAAGCCCCGCTATCGAGAAGTGATCCAATTGAAGTACCTCCAAGAATTGAGCATCAAACAAATGGCTGAAAAGCTCAACAGCAGCGAGAGTACCGTTAAAGTCAAACTGATGCGTGCAAGAAAGTTACTGGCTGAAATTTTAGCAACTCAAAACAACTAAGGTGGTTTCAATCTTTAAAAAGCTAGGCCCTGGATTGCTTTTTGCTGGTGCTGCCATTGGCGTGTCGCATCTGGTACAATCCACCAGAGCAGGTGCTGATTTTGGGTATGGCCTGATTTGGGCATTGCTGTTAGTCAACATCATCAAATACCCATTCTTCCAATTTGGACCCCGCTACGCGATGGCCACAGGTGAGAGCCTTTTAGAAGGCTATAAACGCTTGGGGAAAGGAATTCTGGCAGTCTACTATATTCTAAATTTAGGAACCATGTTCACCATTCAAGCAGCTGTAACAGCCGTAACGGCTGGCATAGCTGCAAGGCTTTTGGGCGTAGATGCCAATATGTGGGTATCCGTTATTATCGCGCTTTTTTGCTTTGCTGTATTATGGCGCGGTCGCTATGGTTGGCTAGACAAAAGCATGAAAATTATTGTATTGGTTTTAAGCATCAGCACCTTGGTGGCCGTGCTATTTGCTTTGGGTCAAAACACAGATGTTCCCATCGTACAACGCCTGCCTGAAAACACGATGGAGTGGACATTTCTTATCGCCTTTATGGGATGGATGCCGGGACCCATGGACATTTCGGTTTGGCATTCGGTTTGGGCAATAGAAAAGAAAAAAATAAACCCATCAGCGAGTTTAGCGTCTTCACTCTTTGATTTTAATATCGGCTATTTGGTTACGCTTGTTTTGGGGCTGTGTTTTATTGTGCTCGGTGCAACTGTGATGTATGGCACAGGCGTTTCTTTCTCACCAAACGGTGCTTCGTTTGCAGGTCAGCTGATTGGACTTTACACATCGCTTATGGGCAGTGGCTGGTTTGTGGTTATTGCCTTGGCGGCCCTTACCACTATGGTCAGCACCACGCTCACCACACTAGATGCTTCACCGAGGGTAATGGCGCATACATCAAAGCTGTTGAGGCTCCCTATTTTACAAAAACAACAAAGCTGGTTGGTGATTTTAACCCTCGGTACTTGTTTGATTTTTGTGTTCTTAGCGTCGGAAATGGGGCTATTGGTTAAAATTGCCACCGTGCTGTCATTTATAACAGCGCCTTTCTATGCAGCCTTAAATTTGCGGCTGGTAACCAGTAAACATATCCCTTTAAAACACCAACCAAAAAAGTGGCTCCAAGTAGCTAGTGTGTTGGGTATTTTGTTTCTTATGGGTTTTAGTTGCGTTTACTTGTTCGTAATTTTTTATTCGTGAAACTGTTTCGTAATTTTGTAAGCTAAATTGCTATATGTCAGAAACTACCACCAAACAAGCGCCCGTAAGAGCTCCCAAGCCAAAATGGTTAAGAGTTAAACTTCCTACAGGTAAGAAATACACGGAATTACGCGGACTGGTAGACAAATACGAGCTGCATACCATTTGTACTTCCGGCAGTTGCCCCAATATGGGCGAGTGCTGGGGCGAGGGTACAGCGACATTTATGATTTTAGGAAACATCTGTACACGTTCATGCGGATTTTGTGGCGTTCAAACAGGAAGACCCGATACTGTGGATTGGGCAGAGCCAGAAAAAGTAGCACGCTCCATCAAGATTATGAGCATCAAGCATGCTGTTATTACATCTGTTGACCGTGACGATTTGCCAGACCAAGGTACCATCATTTGGACCGAAACCGTAAAGGCCATTCGCAGAATGAACCCCAACACCACCCTTGAAACCTTAATCCCCGATTTTCAGGGCAGAGAAGATTTATTGGATCGTATTGTTGAAGTTGCCCCCGAAGTGGTATCACACAATATGGAAACTGTGCGTCGGCTTACGCGCGAAGTGCGTATTCAGGCAAAATACGACAGAAGCCTAGAAGCACTCAAATACCTCAAAGAGCAGGGCGTCCACCGCACAAAATCTGGATTGATGCTAGGTCTTGGCGAAACGGAAGAAGAGGTTATTGCCTCAATGGAAGATTTACGCGAGGCCAAAGTAGACATCATTACCCTTGGGCAGTATTTGCAACCGTCTAAAAAACACCTGCCTGTTGCTGATTTTATCACACCAGAGCAATTCAAAAAATACGAGGTATTGGGCAAAGAAATGGGCTTCCGCCATGTGGAAAGTGGGGCACTCGTACGCTCTTCCTACAAAGCGCACAAGCACATTCAATAATTAATTGTCAATTGCCGATTGGACCAAGTCTAGAAAGGCTTGTTCGTTGTCCAAGAACCTTACCCCAACTCCGATGGTATGGTACTCCTTAAGCGCAGAAGTAGCCAAGCGTACGGCGTCTTTTTCGGTTGTTAAAATGGGCTGCTGCATCGCTTTAAGGGATGCAATTTCTTTTTTGCTAAAATCATGATGGTCTGGATAAGACAAATGCGTAAAGTCAGCTCCTTGGCCTTTTAAAAAATCAACCAAAGGTTTTGGATTGGCAATTCCGGTGATAAGCACAAAAGTACTCTTGACAAATTCTTTTAATGGCAATGTGCTTGATCCACGCACATGGGTTTCATATGCAAGTGCCGTAAAGAACAACGCTTGATGGGGCAATAGACCCAAGCGTACCCTAAACGCTGTGCTGCTTTCTGCATCAATGGTATTAGGGCATTTGGTAACTACCACAATATCGGCATCTCTTGCTGCGGACGACGGCTCTCTGAGGTTACCAACAGGGAGTAAGGCATCGTCAAACCAAGGTTTTTGGAAGGTAGTCAGCACTATTTTAAAACGAGGTTGCAGGGCTAAATGCTGTAAGGCGTCATCTAAAAAAATGGTTTCTAGCCTGGGTTTTTGCTGAAGCATTTGAACAATCCCCATGGGTCGGTTTTCACAAACAGCCATAAATACTGCTGGATGCTTTTGTGCCAACATGAGGGGTTCATCTCCCACCTCAGACGAAGGGGCATTGGCATGGACTGTTAAAAATCCTTTGGACTTACGCCCATACCCACGGCTCAACACACCCAATTCCTTTTTTTGGGAAAAATGGCGCAACAAAAAGTCGATCATTGGCGTTTTTCCAGTACCTCCAGTAGCAAGGTTTCCAACCACAATTGTAGGAATGGGTGCCACATAGCGTGAAATAACACCCTTAGCATAGAGCTTTTTACGAAGCAAAACGGCTCCGGCAAATAAAATTTGAAAGGGAAACAATGCTTTTCTCCAAATTGCCATAAAAACAAAAGTAGAACTTTTATCTTTGGAACGATGACAGTACGCGAAATAACATCTTGTTTAGAAACATGGGCACCACTAGCTTATGCCGAAGACTTTGATAATGTAGGGCTTCTGGTGGGCAGCCACGCACAAAAAGTTAAAAAGGTACTCATAGCGCACGATGCCCTGGAAGAGGTGATTGATGAGGCCATTGCCGAAAAATGTGAACTCGTGGTTTGCTTCCACCCTATTATTTTTAAGGGGTTAAAAAAACTGACCGATTCGTCCTATGTTTCTAGAGCAGTAACCAAAGCCATTAAGCACGATATAGCCATTTATGCCATTCACACCGCCCTTGACGTACAACGCGATGGCGTTAACGCTGGTTTGGCCAACGCATTGGAGTTGAGGGACAGAACCGTCATTCAGCCTGCTAAAGGAACCATACAAAAACTCAATACTTATGTACCCAACCCACAACTAGAGTCGGTGCAAAAAGCTTTATTTGCAGCAGGTGCCGGCGCAATGGGCCATTATGACGAATGTAGCTTTACCGTAGTGGGGGAGGGTGGTTTTAAGCCACTTGAAGGGAGTAAGCCCTTTGTTGGCACAAGCGGATCGCGCCACACGGCAGCAGAAATACAATTGCAAATGATCTTTCCCAAGCACCTCCACAGCAAGGTCATTGTTGCGTTGTTGGACGCCCACCCTTATGAAACTGTCGCTTATGAAATTACAACATTGGAAAACAGCAGGTCTGATTTGGGCATGGGTTGTATTGGAGCGCTACCTAAGGGCATGCAAGAACCCGATTTTTTGAAAAAGCTAAAAGATATTTTAGGCACGCCGTTCTTTAGACACAGTGCGCTGCTAGGCAAAGACATCAAGCGTGTGGCCATACTGGGAGGTTCAGGCAGCTTTGCCATTGAAAGTGCCATGGCTCAGGGCGCTGATGCATACATTACTGCAGACCTTAAATACCACGATTTTTTTAGGGCTGAAGAAAGCTGTTTGCTTGTTGATGTTGGACACTATGAAAGTGAGCAATTCACCAAAATAACAATTATGAAGCATCTTAACGAAAATTTCCCTAATTTTGCGTTCATTTCATCAAAAACGGATACCAATCCTGTTCATTACTTCTAAACTATGGCAAAAAAGAAAGTTGAAACAACTATCGAAGAAAAACTACGAGCACTATACAACCTACAACTGGTTGATACACGCATAGACGAAATACGAAACGTACGCGGTGAGTTACCGCTAGAGGTAGAAGATTTGGAGGCAGAGGTTGCAGGTCTGGACAAAAGACTAAGCAACCTAGGCATTGAGGTTACTGCTTATGAAGACGAAATCAAAGCCAAAAAACTAGGTATTGAAACTTCAAAAGAGCTCATCAAAAAATACAACGAACAACAAAAAAATGTTCGCAACAACCGTGCATACGAGTCGTTGACAAAAGAAATTGAGTACCAAGAGCTTGAAATTCAATTAGCTGAAAAGCAAATCAACCAGCTAAAAGCTTTGATTGAACAAAAGAACGAGTCTGTTACGGAAACAACAACCAAACTAGACGAACGCAAAAACCACCTTCAGCATAAAAAAGATGAGCTTGACGCCATCCTTGCGGAAACGCAAAAGGAAGAAAAGTTGCTACTCAAGAAATCTGAAGCATACGAAAAGATGGCTGACGAAAGACTTGTAAATGCTTACCAGCGCATTCGTGCATCTGTTAAAAATGGTCTAGCGATTGTTTCTGTTGACCGTGGTGCATCGGGTGGCTCATTCTTTACCATTCCACCACAGGTTCAAATGGAAATTGCAACACGCAAAAAAATCATCACTGACGAGCACAGTGGTCGTATTTTGGTAGATAAAGAACTTGCCGAAGAGCAAGAAACCTATATGCAAGGCGTTATCGCTTCTATCTAAGTTTTTTAGTAAAATCAACATACCAATCAATCGCACTGGGATTTCTCAGGGCATCTGATGAAATCACCGCCTCAGGCTTTTCTCCCATTAAAATTCTTTTGATTGGAATCTCGACCTTTTTTCCACTAATGGTATAGGGAATTTCGGGAGTCGTATAAATTGCATCGGGCACATGCCTCGGCGAACAGCTTTTTCGGATGTGTTGCTTTATGACAGCATTAGCTACAGCTTCATCTGCTTGAATAAATAGCAGCAATTGATCCCGTTGCTCATGTTGCAGGTGCACTACCAAGGCATCCTCAACAGCTTCGAGTTGCGACAGCGCAGTATACAACTCAGAAGTGCCGATACGCACGCCCGAACGATTGAGCGTTGCATCAGAACGACCGTAGATAATTACACCGTTGGTTGTGGTAATGGCAGCCCAATCGCCGTGATGCCAGACGGATTTAAATTTGGAAAAATAGCTGGAAGCATACCGTTTATATCCTGGGTCATTGACCAAATAAATGGGCATTGATAAAAACGGTTGGGTAAGCACCAACTCACCGGCTGTTTGGACAACCTCCTTAGCGTCATTGTCCCAAACGCTTATGGCAGCTCCGAGCATCTTGCATTGTATTTCGCCGGGGATTACGGGTAGGTCGGGATGACCCCCTACAAATGCCGTACATACGTCTGTACCACCACTGAGCGAAATTACCTGTGCTGAAGGAAAAAGCGCTAGCAATCCCCTGCATACAGCTGCCGACATGGGAGACCCTGTTGAACCAATTGTTTTTAGCAAAGAAAAGTCGTTTTGGGTGATAAATGGGCTTGGAGAAGCCACTTGCTGCTGATAATAAGCCGCCCCACCACCAAAGTGATTGATACTGGCCTTGTGTGCAAACTGCCACAAACGGTCGGCGATAGGAAAGGTCGGCGCACCTGAATACAAACAAAGTGTTGCACCGCACAGCAAACTACCTAATGCGTAATTCCACATCATCCAACCGGTAGTGGAATACCAAAAATACCGCTCCCCTTTCCTCACATCTTGGTGTAAGGCCAAGGCCTTGAGGTGCTCCAATACCATATGGCCCGTGCCGTGAACAATGGCCTTGGGCTTTCCCGTCGTGCCAGAAGAGAACAAAACCCAGATGGGGTCTGAAAAAGAAACCGGTTCAATATGTATTTGATTTATGGCTACGGGGGCATCGTCAAAACTTAGATGATCATCGAGCAATAAGGTGTTTTGAATAGCACCTATGGAATCGCTAATGGTCTTGATTTTTGTGCTGATATCATAGACTTTCCCGCCATAGGCATATTGCTGATGCGCAAATAGCACTTTGGGAGACAACTGGGCAAAGCGTTCACAAACGGCGTCGGTACCAAAGTCGGGAGAACAAGAGGACCAAACCGCACCCAAGGCATTGGTAGCCAAAAAGGCAGCAACCGTTTCTGGGCTGTTGATACCATAGCATACCACAACATCGCCTTTGACAACACCAAGCGTTTTTAGCTGCTGCTGTAGGGCGTGGGTTTTGGCAATAAGTTGTTGCCAACTGATTTCAACCACCTCAGAAGTCTCGTTTTGGTAGATTATCGCAGGCTGCGCGGGCGTAGCATTGCGAAACACATGATGGGCATAGCTCAGTTGTGCGCCCGTGAACCACTTGGTTTTCCAAAAAGGGGTTGCTGGAACATAAACCTCCTCGCAAGGGGTGTCAAAATCTACCTTAAAAAATTGGGTGATGCTTTCCCAAAAGGCGGCCTGATTATCAACACTCCATTGATGAAGGGCATCGTAATCCTTGAAAGCAAGCGATTTCGTATCCGCTAAAAAAGAGATGTATTCATGAAACCGTGAAGTGGTTTTAGGCTGCATATTTACAATATACAACCTTATGGAGAAATGGAAGCTCTGGGTGCTACTTTCGACGAAAACAAGGTGATTTCTTGTGCGTACTTTAAGACGGTGTTTTTATTGAATAATGGCTATTCCACCGTGATGAAGTTTTCTACTGTGTTTAAAGTTGTAACCCATCGTTATCTTGAAGTTTTAATGTTTACTTGTATTATTTCGATATGTTAAAATTGTTTCGAAAAATTCTTCAAATTTTAGTTTTCCTTTTTTTGTGATAGAACAGATTGTTTTTGGGTAATTATTCTCAAATTTCTTTTCAATATTAATATAATCATGTTCTTTTAATTTTTTTAATTGAATACTTAGATTCCCCTGAGTTGATTCCGTTATTTTTTTTAAGTAATTGATATTGAGAACTTTACGATTAGGTTGTAGGGGTTACAACTTTGAACACATAACCTTACTCTACTGTGACAGACTTCGCCAAATTTCTAGGTTGATCAACGTTACAACCGCGCATGATGGCGATATGATAGGATAGCAATTGTAACGGAACAGAGGCCAATATGGGCACTAAAGCTTCTGTAACTTCGGGAATTTCAATCACGTGATCAGAAAGCAGTTTAACACTCTCATCGCCTTTAGTAACGATTGAAATGATCTTGGCATTTCGCGATTTTATCTCTTGCACATTACTAACAATCTTCTCGTAATGTCCCTTATTGGTTGCGATAACCACCACGGGCATGTTTTTGTCAATTAGGGCAATGGGGCCATGCTTCATCTCTGCTGCGGGATAGCCTTCGGCATGGATGTAAGAAATCTCTTTAAGCTTTAATGCTCCTTCAAGCGCAGCGGGAAAATTATACCCCCTACCCAAATACAAAAAGTTTGAAGCGTCTTTGTATTCACGAGCAATTTTTTCAATTTGTTTGTCGTAAGCCAACACACTCTCTATCAATTTTGGAAGTGCAGCTAATTGTTTGGCAACACGATCAAAATCAGCATTATCAATGGTTCCTTTAAGCTGTCCTAAGCGCAGCCCCATCATGATAATTACGGTAAGCTGCGTGGTAAACGCCTTGGTAGACGCCACACCTATTTCAGGACCAGCGTGCGTGTAAGCACCTCCGTCAGAAGCCCTAGCAATGGAAGAACCTACCACATTACAAATACCAAATACAAAAGCGCCATTTTCTTTGGCAAGCTTGATGGCCGCAAGGGTATCGGCAGTTTCACCAGATTGGGAAATAGCAATAACAATATCTCCTTTATTGATCACAGGATTGCGATAACGGAATTCAGAAGCGTACTCCACCTCAACAGGAATACGTGCCGCATCTTCAAACAGGTATTCTGCTACCAGAGCCGCGTGCCATGACGTTCCGCAAGCGATTATGGTAATGCGCGATGCATTTTTAAATATTTCTTTGTTGTGTTCTATGCCAGAAATATTGATTCGCCGCTGATCCACCAACAGCCGCCCTCTAAAAGTATCGGTTATAGCGTGGGGTTGTTCGTGAATTTCTTTAAGCATAAAATAATCAAAACCGCCCTTTTCAATGGTTTCTAGCGATAGCTGAATGTCTTGGATTATGGGCGTAATGACTTTATCGTTAATGATAGAATACATCTTAAAACCTTGCTCCCTGGAAATAACTGCCATTTCGTTGTCGTCCAAATATATGGTGCGTTTGGTGTACTCAATAAAAGGCGAAGCGTCGGAGGCAATAAAATATTCATCCTTACCTATTCCTATGGCCAATGGACTACCCAATTTGGCAACCACTACTTCCCCTGGGCGATCTGCATCAATGACTGCAATAGCATAGGCACCCACTACTTGAGTTAGTGCAATTTGAACTGCCTTGCCAACCTTTAGGTTTTGGGACGTCTTGATGAACTCGATAAGATTTACAAGTACTTCAGTATCGGTATCCGATATAAAGTGGAAACCGTTGTCTGACAACATTTTCTTTAACGCGGCGTAATTTTCAATAATACCGTTGTGAACAATGGCTATTTTTCCTGAGTTGGAAAGGTGTGGGTGGGAATTTAAATCTGATGGAATTCCGTGCGTGGCCCAGCGTGTGTGGCCCATTCCAAGGGTTTTACCCTTGTTGTCATGGGAAGCAGCAGTCTGCTCTAAGTCTGAAACCTTTCCCTTTGTTTTAACGACTGTACTGGAGTCGTCAAAAAGCGTAATACCAGCACTGTCATACCCTCTATATTCAAGGCGCTTTAAACCCTTGATGATGATGGGGTATGCATCACGATAACCAATATATCCTACAATTCCACACATATACCTCTTGCTTAATTATAAAACTAAACTGTTGCAAAGATATTGTAAATATTAAGAGATAAAAGGGTAGGCGTGGAATTTAACTCCATTAGGGACTCGCCTAAATACAATCCTTTAAAAACAAAAAATCCCAATACTTTGCATTAGGATTGTGATTGATGTGGACGCTGAGGGATTGATCTTCCCGTTTCGACCGCACCTGCAAATACAACCCTTTGCACATTGTGCACATTTTTTGTTTTAAAAAAGTCTGAAATAAAACATTCTTCCTTTTTGAAAACAAAAAATCCCAATGCTTTGCATTAGGATTGTGATTGATGTGGGCGCTGAGGGATTCGAACCCCCGACCCCCTCGGTG
>OZSS01000072.1_pt1 | contig 42040 bp, 44 predicted proteins | sample 1779911 | NCBI WGS metagenome assembly OZSS01 (sample SAMEA2603589, study PRJEB24840) | metagenome | biome: Water; feature: Photic zone; material: Seawater sample | place: Mediterranean Sea | collected 2013-11-12 | depth 10 m
GTGATTGCTACACGGAACCAGCATTTAGAGCAATAGGCTGGAAAGGCAAATATCTCGTTGTTGGTTTTGCTGCTGGGGAAATTCCTAAACTTCCAATAAATCTTACGCTTTTAAAAGGAGCGTCTCTTGTAGGTGTTTTTTGGGGAACATTTACAGGGCTAGAAAGTGAGGTCAATCAAAAAAATATTGCTGAAATTAACCAACTTCTTTCTGAGGGTAAGATTAAACCATTGATTTCAAAAGAAATTCCAATGGAAAATGCCGTTGACGCCATCCAAATGATTGGCAACAGAGGCGTAATAGGAAAAGTAGTTTTAGTAAATAAATAAAAAAGGCCCTAAAAAGGGCCCTTTTTAAAAACGTAAAATTATTACCAACCCTTAACTGGTGTAACCATCATTACATTCTGAACTTTTCGATAACCTCCAACTGCTTCAGCGAATTCTGCAAAAGCATCAGTAGCAAAAGCTGCTTGTGTCTCAGAGGTTAATTCAGCCATTGATGATGCACCGACAAACGCGAAATGTGATGCATATCCATTTCCTGTAATATGAGTCACTAACCCTTGTGAGCCAGGACCTCCAACTGCATTAGTCATTTTTGACCATGCTGCTGCATATTCACCAGCCTTTGCAGGCTCAACATTTAAGTCATATTTTAAAAACATCGCATCTTTGGTCCAGTCGCCTCTCTGTAAGGATAATTCTCCAATTCTATTGAAATACATATCATCATGAGTGTTTGCACCTATTTCTTGTAAAAATTCAAAGTTTGCAGCGCAATTAGACAACTTTTGTCCAAGTTCCATCTTTTCATAATCACTATATCCAACATAGAAAAAATGGGACATACCAGAACCTTGCAGTTGCATCAGAACAACATTTGCACCTGTTTCTGCTTTCCATTTCTTTCCACAATCTGAAGCCATAAACTTATCTGTAGCAGCTACTACATTTAAGGGATTTGTGGCTTTAATGTAATGAAACTCTCCAACTTCATTTCCTGGCATAACCTTGTGATCATCTGCAGAAATAGTTGAAGCATAAAATGTAAGAGTAAAAATAAAAATAAATATATTTTTCATAAAGTCTCCTCAATTTTTTATCCTAACAATAAAAGAAGTGCTTGGGTGTTACAGATATGCAACATTTAAATTTTTCTAAGCAAAGATTTAATGACTAATGCCATGTTTGAGCTTTCAAAAGGCCCTCTAAAGATTCCAATTACTTCAGCATCTTGATTTACCACTATTAAATGATTTGTGTGTGAAATAATTCTTTGATTCATGTTGTTCTCCATTGGAGCTAGCTTTTCTACACCTAACTGATATCCAAGCTTTGTCACTTCGGGCTGATCTCCTGTAATGCCAATAAATGCTAAATTAAATCCAGTTACGTAAGCTTTTAATCTTTCTTTTGTATCAATTTCAGGGTCAAAGCTTATTAGGTAATATTGAACTTGATCAACTTCAATTTTGTCATATATCTGCCTCATCACAGACATCATCACTGGGCACTCTGTGGGACAGCTTGTATAGCCAAAATACAAAAAATTCAATTTGTTTTGTTTTAAGTTTTCGTTAGTAAATTCATTACCATTATGATCGGTAAGCTTAAAATCTCTTAGCTTTTCATATTCACCATATTCAACAAAACCATTTACCAGCATTTCAGATTCAGAAAGAATGCGCGGTTGACTGACTCTGTACATAGAATAAAAACCAAGAAAGATAGTTATTGCGAAGAGAAGAATTGTAAGGCTTGTTTTAGACATAAATTTGTATCAAAAAATCTATGTAGGTCGCAAGAAAAAACAAAAGCATATATTTAACAGAGAAGTTAAATATTTTCATAGAAAGTTGGTTGTCTTTGTCGTTCAAGTAAATAAGGCACAAGTAAATAAAATATAAATTTAGAGCTGTTGTTGTGACAAGATAAAAGATACCGGCTAAACCATAAATATATGGAGCAAGAGACGCAGCTAAAAGCAGCACAGCATATACAACCATCTCCTTTTTTGTTCTTGTAACCCCTTTTGCAATTGGCATCATTGGTACTCCCTCTTTTTTATATTCCTCCATCCTGTCAATTGCCAGTGGCCAAAAATGTGGTGGTGTCCATAAAAAGATTATCAAAACAAGAATTAGGGGCATAAGAGAAATTTCATTGCTCACTGCTGTCCAGCCAATTAGCGGTGGAAGCGCTCCAGATAAGCCGCCGATGACTATATTTTGAGGAGTGGCCCATTTTAAATAAATCGTATAAATCAAACTATAAAAAATAAACCCAAATGTGGTAATCATTAGAGTCAGCAGGTTAGAGAAATACAGCATTAGGCTAGATCCTACAAACAGTAAAATGGCTGTAAATGTTAAAGCTTCTGTTAGGGATATATTGCCTGCTGCCAATGGTCGCGATTTTGTTCTGGACATGTTTTTATCTGTTTCTCTGTCAAAGATTTGATTAAGTGCAGCTGAAGCAGATGCCAGCAGAGCAAAACCCACCAAACTAGCCAATCCATTGACTACATTGGTTAAATTGGTATAGAAATTTACTGATAACAGCATACCAATAAGTGCTGTTACTGTTAACAGTGCAACAATTTTTGGTTTACATAAATTTATGTAGCTATTTAGGTTCATTTAAATTGCCCTTGCTTAAATAGATCATAACAATAAAGGTTAAAAACAGCATTACACCAACTATGTTATGAGCAACTGCATTCCAGAGGGGCAGTGAGCTTAATATATTATTAACTCCCAAGAATATCTGTACTGCCAAGATGCTTAAAAAGACAATTACTAAATTTTTTGTTTGTGGAGACCACAGCTTAAAGGCCAAAAATAATGAATATAAAAAAACCACTATGGCGCCAACCCTGTGTGTAATGTGTATAGCAACTCTTGCCTCATTGCTAAGCTGACCATACAAGTAATTTGGACCAATGGTTTGGAACAGATTAAAACCTTCTGAAAAATTAGTGTTTGGCAATAGCTGGCCCTGGCAAAGCGGAAGATCTAAACAGGCTCGCGCAGCATAATTAGTAGATGTCCATGCGCCTAGGAATATTTGAAAAGCAATTAAGCCAAACCCAATAAAGATTAAATTCCTGTTAGCAACCAAAGCGTCATAGTTCGCATTATATTTTAGGGATCTAAGATAAATAATTAGAAATATTGAAGCTACTATCATCGCACCAAACAGATGGGTTGTGACAATTAAAGGGTGTAATTTTAAGCTTACTGTGAGGTAACCAAAGATTCCTTGGCAGATTATTGCAAGCAATAGCAATGATGATGTTTTTTTAAATTTGTTTTCCCTAAAAGCTATGAATACAAGAAATATAGCTAGCAACCCAAGCGAAGCAGCAAAATATCTATGGACAACTTCTGGGATTATTTTGTCAATCTCAACAGGAGAATCAGGATATAGCTGTTCCGCTATAGCAATCTCATCTACTGTTGTTGGATAAGTAATAAATCCATAACAACCTGGCCAGTCTGGACACCCAAGCCCAGCATCAGCAAGCCTTGTCCATGCTCCTAAGCCTATAACAACAAAGCAAAAGGCAACGCCTATGGCTGCAATAAATTTTGTATTAAGCATTTTCATAAAAGTTTCTTCACATCCTCAAAAATTTCACTGAATGTTAATGTGTCATAGAACTCACCAACAACATCAGAGTAAAAATTTAAAATAAAAAAAGATTTGGATTGATAAGGATTATCTCGTTGAGTTTCAATCCTTCCCTCAAAAAGAAATTCTCTATCATAAACAAAAACAATATCGGGGTAATTCGCTCTTATGTCCTCAATGGATTCAAATTTTTCTTTGTCCCGATAAACAACCACCCTCTTCAGCCTGTTCATCTCTCTACCAAGAGTGATGTTAATTGCTCTTGCTGTCTGATATTTCTCTGAACTTAACTCAAGATCGTTAAAGTCATCAAAGTAAACCAAGTACCATTTGCCTTTTATAAACTCAAAGCTTGTTCCATCTTCAAGAGAAAGCTCTGTTCCTTCTGTTTCGATGTGAGGGTTTAAAAATGAGCCATTTTCTGTTGTATTTGTTGTCGAAAATATACCTGAGTAGAAAAGTGCTGTTGACAAGCTTAAAACAATAAGCGGAGTCAGCAATATTATTAAAGCTATGTGTCTTTGATTATTCATCTTTTCTCCTAAAGGCAATTATGGTCAATACTATCAAGGCCAAACAAAGCCCAAACCACTGAATTGCATATCCAATATGTTTATCTGACGACATATTTATGGGCTTCTCAATTTCCTTAAATTTAAACTGATTGTTCTTATCAAGATTAAAGATATAAGGTCTTATATTGTCTGCCCTCAACTCTGGGTATACGTTAGATATAAGGCCAATATTAAATTCCTGTATGATTCTTTTATCAGATTCCTCTATATTTTTCACAAATGCATTGGAGTTTTTATATAAAGCACTCCCTTTTATTAAAAATTGGCCGCTTGGTGTTGTAATTTCTGGCACTTCACTCTTCAGACGGCCTCTTGCAATAAATCCCCGATTCACAAATACACCCGAATTTTCTTCAAACCTGAAGTACTGATACACCTTGTATCCTGCTTGGCCATTAAGCAAGGCATTGTCTTCAAGAATTATGTATTGAGTAAATGCCCCATACGAGCTTATTGGTTCCCAGTTTGCAAATTTCTCTTCAGTATTAATGGCCTTATGAGGATTGTTCTGAAGTTCGTTAAACTTTTCAATTATGTTGTCTTTTTCAGCTGCACGCTCTATTTGCCATAGGCCAAGCGAAAAAGTAATTGGTGCAAATATAATTGCAAAAATTAATATCTTTGATTTATAGCTATTCAATGTTTTAATAATCCCGTGTTAAAAACAATTATCATCATTTTACTTGTTCTGGTTTTAATTAGCCTTGCATCCAGTCTTGTTTTTCTGTTTGTTGATAGAGGCAATCCTGAAAAAAAACGCATACTTTATGGTCTTGGTTTTAGGGTTACCCTTGGGGCAATAATTATAATTCTTATATTTTATGGTATTTATTCTGGGCAGCTTGGCAACCAAGCGCCTTGGGGTTAAAGAATATAAACAAACAAGAACAAACAGACCCAAACCACATCAACAAAATGCCAATACCAAGAAGCTGCTTCAAAACCGAAGTGCTCTTTACCTGAAAAATGGTTATAACCTGTTGATCGAACAAGTTGGGTTAACAAGAAAATTCCACCAATTAAAACGTGCATACCATGGAAGCCTGTAAGCATGAAGAAGGTTGTTCCATAAACACCAGATGAAAGCGTTAAACCAAGGTGTGCATAAGCTTCATAATATTCAACAGCCTGAAGAATAACAAAAATAAAAGCCAGTAAAACTGTAATGCCTAGCCAGAAATTAAATCTTTTCCTGTTGTTTTCTTTAAGTGCCATATGAGCGACGTGAACTGTTGCGCTTGAACTTAAAAGAACCACTGTGTTCCAGAGTGGAAGCCATGTAAGTGCTCCACTTAGACTTTGTAAATACATATTTTCTTTAGGTCCAACTGTTGTTGCTTGCTCGCCAAGCAAGCTTTGTTCTGGTGTTATCATTGGAGGCCATACTGCTTCAAATTCTGGCCATAAAAGATCGCCTGCAATTCCCTTTGCACCTTCACCGCCCAACCATGTTATCGAAAATGACCTGATATAAAACAATGCACCAAAAAAGGCAAAGAAAAACATTACTTCTGAAAAGATAAACCAGCCCATGCCGTAAACATAAGAAGTATTCAGCTGCGGCGTGTCTAATCCAGCCATTGATTCTCTTGTTACCGTTGCAAACCAATAAGCCATTGTGAAAACAACTGCTACCATGCCAGCAATAAGCATTGTTGATCCGTTACCGGTTATAGCATTTGCTGCACCCATGCCTGCAAAAAATGTTGCAATAGCAAAAACTATAGGTATTGAGCTTTTCTCAGGTACGTAATATTTTTGATGTCCTACTGTTTCACTACTCATGATTCATTGCCATTGGGTTTTCTCTATTTTTCTCGAATAAAGTATAAGACAAATAGACATTATTTACATTGTCTGAAATGTCGGAATCTACATAAAATCTTATTGGCCATTCTTGTGTCTCAAACGGTCCCAATGTTTGCTCTTCAAAACAAAAGCATTGAATTTTCTTTATGTTTTCAGCTGCCAGACCAGGGGAAACTGAGGGTATTATGGTCAATGTTATGTTTTTATTAGTATTGTTTGTTGCAACATATGTTGTTGAGCTGACCTTATCTGTTAAGACCTCTAGATTATCGCTTGAAGGGTAAAATTTTACGGGAGCAGATCCATTAACTGTGCTTAAAAAACGTATATTTACCTCTCTAGATTTAATTTGTTTTTCTGTTTTAAAAAAATCTGATGGACCATATATTTTTCCATTTAAGCCTGTAACCTCACAAAAAACGTTATATAACGGCACAAGCATAAAAGAGAAGAGAAACATGAAAGCAACAGCACCCAACAGGCTTAAGAAAATTTTATTTTGTAGAGGTCCTTTAGCCATTTACCTTCGGTGGTGTTTCAAATGTATGGTAAGGAGCTGGTGAATCTACTGACCACTCTAATCCTTCTGCTCCATCCCAAACTTGTGGTGTTGCTTTTTTACCAGCGAATACTGTCTTAACCACTATATATAAGAATAATAATTGCGACAGCCCGAATAAGAAAGCACCAACAGATGATACTGCATTCCACTCAGCGAACTGCAATGAGTAGTCAGCATATCTACGAGGCATGCCTGCAAGCCCTACAAAGTGCTGAGGAAAGAATGTGACGTTTACACCAACGAATGAAAGCCAGAAATGAAGTCTTCCCATCTTTTCGTCATACATGTTACCTGTCCATTTTGGTAGCCAGTAATACACAGCTGCCATAATTGAAAAAATTGAGCCTGGCACAAGCACATAGTGAAAGTGAGCAACAACAAAATAAGTATCATGGTATTGGAAATCAGCTGGTGTAATAGCAAGCATCAGGCCTGAAAATCCGCCAATTGTAAATAACACAACAAAGGCTACTGCAAATAACATTGGTGTTTCATAAGTAATAGACCCCTTAAACATAGTTGCACACCAGTTAAACACTTTTACTCCTGTTGGGATGGCGATAATCATTGTGGCCCACATAAAGAAAAGTTCAGCAGCCAAAGGCATGCCTACTGTAAACATATGGTGAGCCCAAACAACAAAAGATAATACGGCAATAGATACCATCGCATATACCATTGAAGCATGTCCAAACAAAGGCTTTCGAGAGAATGTTGAAATTATGTGTGACGTAATTCCAAATGCTGGAAGAATCATAATGTAAACTTCTGGGTGACCAAAGAACCAGAATATGTGCTGGAACAATACAGGATCACCACCACCTGCAGCATCAAAAAACGAAGTGCCAAAATAAGCATCCATCAGCAACATTGTTACTGCTCCTGCTAAGACTGGCATCACAGCAATAAGCAAATAAGCTGTTATTAACCAAGACCAAACAAATAAAGGCATTTTCATTAATGTCATGCCCGGAGCTCTCATGTTCATAATTGTTACGATTACATTAATAGACCCCATGATTGAGGAGATTCCCATAATATGAACTGCGAAAACAAAGAATGCCACATTAGGGTAGTTTGTTGAAAGTGGAGCATAGAATGTCCATCCGAATCCTGGTAAACCGCCTTCCATAAAAGCGGTTGAAAGTAAAATGGTAAAGGCAGCTGGTAGCAACCAAAAGCTTAGGTTATTCATCCTTGGCATAGCCATATCAGGAGCTCCTATTTGCATAGGAATTAGCCAGTTTGCTAGCCCTACAAACGCTGGCATAACTGCTCCAAAAACCATTATTAAACCATGCATTGTCACAAGCTGGTTGTATCTAATTGGATCCATCAACTGAAGGCCTGGTTCGAAAAGTTCTGCTCTGATACCCATTGCAAAAGCTCCGCCTAACAAGAACATCGCGAAACTAAACCATAGATATAAAGTACCAATATCTTTATGGTTTGTTGTTGTGAGCCATCTCATGAACCCTTTTGCAGGCCCGTGGTGATGGTCATCATGGTTATGGTTTTCAACTACTGCACTCATAATTTCTCCTATGTATCATTTTCCTTATATTCAACAATATCTTTTGGTAGGACAATCTCTCCATCTCCGCTTCTCTCATTTCCCCATGATAATTTAGTAAAAGTAATAACAGATGCCATTTCTACTTCATTAAGCTGTTCAGCAAAGGACTGCATTTGGCTTCCTCTTATGCCTTCCATAAGAATCTCTGTCTGCCTAGCTTTATCATTCATAACAATATCACTGCCGGCTAGAGCAGGATAAAAACCAGCAATTCCAGATCCATCTGCTTGGTGACAGGCTGCACATCTGGTTGCATATATTTCTTCACCAATGCTCATCAACTCATCAACTGTCCATTCTTTTTCTGTTAAATATGCTAGCTCTTCTGCTGCATCTCTTTTTGTTTGTAGCCATGCATCATATTCATCTCTTGTAACAGCTTTCACAACAATCGGCATATATGCATGTCTTTCGCCACATAGTTCTGTGCAGTTCCCTCTATAAATTCCAGGCTCATTTACCCTTGTTTTAGCAACATTGATAAAGCCCGGGATCGCATCTTGTTTTACAGCAAAATCAGGCATATACCATGAATGAATTACATCATTACTTGTAATAAGAAATCTGACAGATGTATCGACAGGTATGACAATTGGCTCATCCACTTCCAATAGATAGTTTTCTGATTTCTCCACTCTATTAAACTCATATTGATCTGGTGGAGTTGTTAGGTTTGAAAAAAAGCTTAGCGGTTTGTTACCAACTTGCTCATCTAGATATTTATACTGCCATTTCCACTGCCAACCTATTACTTGAATATCTATTCCGCCTTCTTCGGCTTCGTGGTCATATATTGTTTTTAAGGTCATTGATGCAGGAATAGCCATTGCAACTAGAATCAATGTTGGTATTACAGTCCATAGGATTTCTAGTTTGTGGTTTTCTTTAAAGTCTGCTGGCTTATCATTTTTAGACTTCTGATATCTCCACATGGACCAGAATAAAAACCCAAAAACTAAAACACCAATAGCTACAACAACAAAAAATATTGCCATGTGTAGTGTGAAAACTTCTTGGCTTATATCTGTTACACCAACAGGCATATTAACGTCTAGCCAATCTGCTGACGCAAATGATGATATAAGATAGAGAAGGAATAGCCCGAGCTTGTTCTTCATGTAGGCATATACTACTATAAATAACGGTAATGTCCATAAATAACTACCATGAATAAGAGGTATTTTAATCGTTTAATATCTTAATTGATTGTATCAATTCTTCGTCTTTGGTTTTAGTGAATTTACAACTTACACACCTAACCTCAGAATCATCGTTTTTCAAAACTATAGAATCCATATCTCCGCATGCTGGGCACACAGCACCCGCAATAAATTTATAACCTTTCATTCAATATGTCCTTTACTATTTTTGTATTAGGTCTTTTGCCAAACCACAGAAAAAAACTCGCTGCAGCTTGCTCAACAAGCATACCAATCCCGTTATATATATTGCTTTCGCTAACCAGTGCTAAGTCTCTAATTTGTTTGTTTGTTAGGTTTGAGTAATTAATGTCATAGATATTGCTATCTGTCGATAAGTGAACTTCCTTAAGGAATTTGAGAGAGCTTTCATCAAGTGACGTAGCACATGAAATAATCAAATCTATTTTTGAACCATCATATGGGCTACAGTTTGGATATGTGCTTAGGATATTGTCAAGAGTGTCTTTTGTTCTACTGGCCACATAAACTTTTGCTTGGTCTGAGCAAGATTCAATTATTGATTTTGCTGCTCCACCCAAACCAAAAATTAAAATATTTTTTTTGTCTATATTTATATTATTTGAATTGAGGTCATTAATTAATCCATATCCATCTGTTGATGTTCCCTTTGTTCCATTTGCATATAAGCAATTAATTGAACTGTTGGTTGAAAAGCTTTCTGCGACAATTTCTTTAAATGGCTTGGTAATGTTGAGGCCCACCCCTCCATCTTTAAAAAATTTTTTTATAAATAAGTTTGGGTCTTCATCAAGGTCGTAAATTTTATAGTCAACCTTTATCCCAAATTGTTCTGCGAATAGTTTATGTATGTCGGGTGAGAGTGAGTATGAAATTTTACTCCCAATAACTCCAAGTTTATTCATTTAACCAGTCCTTGGGTTTTGTAATGAGTTCGTACAGGTTTTTTTCTTTCTCTTCGAGGTTGTCATCGAATTTATAACGCCAGCTTACATCTTTCGGAAGAGACATAAGGATTGACTCGATCCTACCTGAGGTTTGAAGGCCAAACAATGTACCACGATCATGTATTAAGTTGAACTCTACATACCTTCCTCTTCTGAATTTTTGAAAATCAACATCTCTTTGAGTGAAGTTTAGGTCTTTTCTTTTTTCTAAAATTTTTGTGTATGTCTCAATAAATGCTGCACAAACATCCTTTGAGAATTGAATGCCTTGATCCAATGGGATCTCAAGTTTTTCATAGAATATGCCGCCCACACCTCTGTGCTCGTTTCGGTGAGGAATATAAAAGTATTCATCACAATTTTTTTTGAAGGTTTTGTAAAAACCAGGGTCTGTTTGATCGCACGCATTTTTAGCTGATTTATGCCAGTCATAGCAATCTTCTTTAAATAATATATATGGAGTAAGGTCAAACCCTCCACCAAACCAATGATTATGAATTTCACCATCCTTCGTTGTGCAAAAATAGCGCACATTCAAGTGTGCAGTTGGAATATTTGGGTTATTTGGATGAAAGACTACTGACACCCCTGTTGCAAAATAGGGTAACTTCTCTGATTCATTTAAAATCCCTAGCGAAGACTCTGGCAATGAATCTCCAGAAATTTGAGAAAAATTAATTCCTGCCTTATTAAATACTAGCCCGTCGTCTACAACTATTGATAAACCTGAACCAAGGTTTTGTTTTTCCCAGCCGTCTTTAATAAGTGACTTATTATCCTCAAAGCCTTCAATACGTTTGTAAATTTGTGCTTGAAAGCTTTTGAAATGATCAGCTATTTTTTCTCTATCTAATGTATTCATCTAATTCCAAATCATATATTCTTGATGGGTTCTTTTCACCCCCTGGAGGCATATCAAGAATTCCCTCTATTTTGTCTTTAAATACATTTTCTATTTCTTCTATTGTTTTACAAACCTCGTTTCCAGAAATATTTGCTGAAGTTGAAATTAGCGGCTGATCAATAAGGTCTAAAAACTCTACCAGCCTTTTGTAATTTGGAATTCTAATAGCTGTTTTGCCCTTTTCTAAAGGGAGTAAAATTGTTGTGAAAGAATTTTTAAAGCTATTTATGGTTTCTTTGTATTTTTCTGCTTCGGGGAAGTGCTCAAAGAGCTGACCAGAAGATTTGAAAAGCAAAATAAATTTTTTTGAGTTGTTTCTTTTTTTTGCTAAGTAAATTTTTTGCTGTATTTCATGTGTATTTAGACCACCAATACCCCAAATACCTTCAGTAGGATAAGCAATAACACCTCCGTTCTTAATTATGCCGGAGGCAGTTATCAAGCTTTGAGTTACTTTCAACCTCTGTCCAGATTTTTGTCTTTCTGGATGGTCTTTTCTCTAAGTTCTTTTTTAAATTCTTTCATTCTTTCAGCCATCTGATCATCTGTTGTGGCGATCATCTGTGCTGCAAATATCCCTGCATTGGTAGCGCCTGCTGTACCAGCTGCAAAAGTTGCAACAGGCACGCCTGCTGGCATTTGCAGTGTGGAGAGAATTGCATCAAGACCATTTAAGCTGTGTGCTGTTGGCACACCCAAAACTGGACTTGCAGAATGGGCAGCAACAGCACCTGCAAGGTGAGCCGCCATTCCAGCAATAGCAATGTAGGCCTTACAGCCTCTTTCTTTTGAGCTTTTTAAATAATCTACTAAAACATCTGGTGAGCGATGAGCTGAAATCACTTTCAATTCACATGCGATATCAAAACTTTCTAAAGATTTGATTGCTGCCTTACCAAGATCAACGTCGGAATCAGATCCTAGAATTACAGAAACTTGTATATTGTCCATATATATAAAATTATAATTAAAGTATGAATAGATTGAACATATTAACATTTCCTGACCCAAGGTTAAGAAAAAGGGCGGCTGCAATTGATGTTTTTGATCAAAAACTGAAAGATAAGGCAGAAGACATGCTGTTTACCATGTACGAGGATAAGGGAATAGGGTTAGCCGCTACCCAGGTTGACTTTCATCACCGTCTTATAGTGGTTGATGTTTCTGAAAACCAAGATGACCCCCTATATCTAGTAAATCCATCTTTTGTTGTGCTTGATGAAACCCTTGATGGTTATAAAGAAGGGTGCTTATCTATCCCTACTTTCTATGAGGAGGTCTATAGACCAAAGAAAATTGAACTTTCTTATCAGGATCTTGATGGCAAACATCAGAAACTTATTGCTGAAGGTGTGTTAAGTGTCTGTGTGCAACATGAAATAGATCATCTTGATGGTAAGCTTATGGTTGACTACATTTCACCTTTAAAAAGAGACAGAATTAAGGAGAAGCTTCTTAAGTCAAAACATGTCAAAAAAAAATAAACTAACAATTGGTTTTGCTGGGACGCCAGAGCTTGCTTATCGTCATTTCTTAAAAATCTCGGAATCAAGTGATATTGATATTAGATATGTGCTTACTCAACCAGACAAGAAAACTGGAAGGGGCCAAAAACCTAGCAACTCACTTTTTAACAGTGGTGCACAGGAGGTAGAAATACTTCAACCTGATAATTTAAATGACGGAACTTTTAAAGAAAGCTTACTTGCTAAAGAAATTGATCTCCTAGTGGTGGTTGCTTACGGAAAATTAATCCCAGATTGGATGCTTAGCTACCCAAAATATGGATGTTTAAATGTACATTTCTCACTTTTACCAAAATATCGAGGGGCCGCTCCTATGCAACGAGCAATCTGCAATGGTGATTCAATAACAGGGATTAGTTTTATGTCTTTGGTCAATGAGCTAGATGCAGGACCGGTGTACGAATCCTGTGTTCATGAAATTGGTAGTTCAGATATTTTTCAACTTGAAGATGCACTGCTGGCATTATCTTTAGAGAAGATAAACACCGTAATTGAAAAGATTGTTTTTGGGGGCCTGAAAGCAAAAGAACAAAACCACACTGAAGCAAGCATGGCTGAAAAAATACAAAAAGATGAAGGGCTGGTTGATTGGAGCCTTTCATCAAAGGAGATAATTGATAAGTTCAGAGGGCTCAAAAAATGGCCTAGGTCTTTCTTTAAGCTTGGAAATGAATTGGTTACTATCCATGATATGTGGTGTTCTTCGAACGATACGAAAAATGCTGGCGAAATAAAATCATTCACAAAGGATGGATTAGAAGTGTTTTGTGGTGATGGTGTGATAAAGATTGCTAGTGTCCAGTTTCCAGGCAAAAAACTAATCAGTGCAGGTGATTTCTTTAACTCAAAAAGAGCTATAATTTCACCTGGGGAGAATTTAATTTGAAAATTATTATCTTAGGAGGGGGCTCAATAGGAAGCAGTGTCGCTAAAGAGCTGTCATCAGAAGAGAACGATGTTGTAGTCATTGACAGCAACAACAAAAACCTTGAACCATTAAAATCAATAGAAGGAATTAAGACTGTTTGCGGAAATGCCTCATCACCAAAAACATTATCCCAAAGTGGTTTGGATAATGAATCATTGCTTCTATGCTTAACAGACTCTGAAGAAACAAACTTGCTTGCATCTATTGTTGGTAAGCATAAATTTAACGCTGGAAAAATTGTTTGTAGGCTTAAAGGCTCTGAATATAGAAAGATTGCCAAGGAAATAACCCCTTTTGTTGATTACTTTATCAATCCAGAAGATTTAATAACAGATGAGATTAACAGCTTGCTTCATCATCCAGGATCTCTTGAAATCCTTGATTTTGCAGAAGGTTCCATAAAGTTAGTTAGTGTAAGAGCAAAAACATCTGGGCTTTTGGTGGGTCGCCAAATCAAAGAGCTTAAAAATGATTTGCCTGACTACGAAACAAGAATACCTGCCATCTATAGGAATGATGAGTTGATCATTCCTGATGGTGAAACAGTTATTAATGATGGTGATGAAGTGTTTTTTATCGCAGATGAAAAACATATAAGCGATGTCACAAGAGAACTGCAACAATTAGAAAGCAAATATAAGAATATATATATTGCGGGTGCTGGGAATATTGGAAAATCATTAGCTAAGAAAACAAGTGAAGATTTCAATATAAAATTAATTGAAAAATGTGAAGAACAGTCTGAATTGGCAAATGAGGCTCTTGATAATGTTTTAGTTTTGAATGCAGATGCGGCGGATAAAGACTTTCTAGATTCTGAATCTATTCAAGATTGCGATGTGTTTGTTGCTGTTACCCATGATGATGAATCAAATGTTTTGTGCTCTTTAATGGCAAAAAAGCTTGGGTCTAAAAAAACTGTAACAATTATTAATAATGAAGCTTATTTTGATCTTGTTGGCAAAAATGAGCTGGACATTATCATATCTCCTGTTCAGATCACCGTTTCACATATCCTTAAATACATAAGAAAGGGGACAGTTTCTAATGTGCATAAAGTTAAAAAGGGTAAGGCAGAAGCTATCGAATTATTAATCGATGACAGGGTTAAAAATATTGCTGGAAAAACAGTTGGGGACTTAGAGCTTAATGAAAATATAGATATTCCCTGCATTAAAAGAGATGAAGATATCTTAATGGCTCATGGAGAAACTGAAATTTTAGATAATGATCATTTAATTGTCTTTTATAAGAACAAGGATGATATAGAAGACTTCTATAATAGATATAAATGAATACCACTCTTAAGTTACTGAGATTTTTAGGGCCAACTGTTTTGTTTTTCAGCACATTTGTTGCTTTGCCAGCACTAGTATTTGGTGCAATAAACAACAATCTTGATCAAATATTATTAAACATATGTGTTGGGTCATTATTTTACTCATTGTTAATAATGTTCACATTGAGGCGAAAAAAGTTTTCCTATACCCCAAGAGACGGTTTTTTAATAACTTTTGTATGTTGGGTGTTTATTTCATTAATAGCCTCTTTACCGTTCTATTACCAAGGTTTAAGTTTTAGTGATTCATTTTTTGAAGCGGTGTCTGGTTTAACAACAACCGGTTCTACAGTTTTACAAAACATAGAGTCCTATCCAGATTACTTGTTGCTCTATAGGCAGTTACTTCAATGGGCTGGCGGTGTCGGGTTAGTAATTGTTGTTTTGGCAATTATTCCTGCTGTATCAGGGGGTATGAAAGTGCTACAGGCAGAAACTTCTGGGTTTGCTGATAAAAGCTTTTCACCAAGGCTAAGAGAAACAGCAAGATCATTGTTAGGGTTCTATTTGCTTCTTACTATAGTTTGTGTTTTTGCTTACTGGGCAGCTGGAATGAGTCTGTTTGAAGCAGCTACTCATTCATTTAGTACTGTATCAATTGGTGGTTTTTCAATATATACCGATAATTTTGGTCATTTTAATAACCAAGCAATAGAAAGTATTGCAACTATATTCATGTTGCTCTCTGCAATGAACTTCGGTCTTCATTTTTTATCGCTTTCAAAAGGAACAATTAAATATTATTTACAAAATGATGAGTTTAAGTTTTTCTTAGTGGTTGTTTTATTTGCTGTGCTTGTCTCTGTAATTACCTTAAATGCAAAGGAAGGTATGAGCTTCTCTGATTCTTTGCGTTTTGGAATCTTTCAAACCGTTTCAATTGTTACAACTACTGGGTTTACCCTTGAGCCCCTTAATAATTTAGGAACTGTAGTTCCATTGTTTATTTTTATCATAGCTTTTATTGGAGCATGCTCAGGTTCTGTTGGTGGAGGCATGAAAGCCTGGAGAATTTTAATGTTATTGCGTGTTGGTTTTACAAATATTACAAAATTAATGCATCCAAATGCAGTTGCTCATGCAAAAATGAATAATGAAAAAATACAGCCCTCTCAAATTGAAGCTGTATTTTCATTTATAGCCATTTACATAATATTTTTCCTGATTTTTATGTTTGTATTAATTTTTCAAGACGTTGATTTTTACTCATCATTCGCAGGAACTGCAGCCGCAATCAATAATCTTGGTCCTGGGTTAGGAGAGCTATCAGAAAACTACTCATCATTAAGTAATTTCTCAAAAATTACACTTGCTTCTGCGATGATTGTGGGGAGGTTGGAGTTATTTGGTGTTTTAATTTTACTAGTACCAGCATACTGGCGCAGCTAATCAATAAATATTTTTTTGCTCGCCTCTTAATTTCCTAAACTTTTTGTACTCCCAGCCATAAAGTGAAGTTGATTTCTTAATTGCATGCTCAAATAACTGGTTCATTTCTAACATATTTATCTTTTGCGAGATCTTTTTGCAATTAAGCTTATATTTTTTATTTTCACCTTTCGTAAAGTAAATAAAATATAAATTATGAGACTCTTTATATGAGAGTTTTTCTATAATATCGACAGTTAAGCACTCTTGGTTAAAGAAATAGCTGTAAGTTTCTTTATTGGTGTGAGGGACTAAATCTGGAGCAATCACAAAGTCTTCTTTTTGTTTAAATTTAGAAAGCAATGATTTAATTCCGGACATATTAGCAGGAATAAGTTTTGCGCCCTTTTCAGATCTGCTTTCTTTTGTAGCTTTTTCAATATTCTTGTTTTTGGCTGGCGTATATAAAATATTTATGCCTTTGTTTTTTTCTGATATCAAAAATAACATTACATCCACACAGCCCATGTGTATAGTCATAAAAATTTTTGGATTTTCATCCTGAATTATGTCTTCAGGGTTTTCTACAAGTTTTTTGTAGTTGTTTGGGTTCCCCCAAATATAAGGGTATTCAAACAAAAGCTCCATGGTGTATAAAAAACTTTGCTTGATAAGTTTTTCATCATTAAAACCACAGTAGATTAAGTTTTTTTTGGTCACTTTGTACGCGCTGACATTTAACAATATAGCTAAGTGGCCCAAAACCCATGAAAGAAACCTAAGTATTGGCCACGGAATTATTGAAATTGACTTAAAAAGTATCCGAATCATACTTAAAATAATAAAATACCTAATTAGCATACAATAGGAACGACAATTGCCAGCAAAAAATATCGATGAACTCATAGCTCTCTGCAAAAGACGAGGGTTTATTTTTCAATCAAGCGAGATTTATGGCGGAACCCAAGGCTTGTATGATTATGGCCCTTTAGGTGTGGAGCTTAAAAATAACATCAAAAGCTCCTGGTGGAAGTCAATAGTTTATGAAAGGGATGATATAGAGGGTTTAGATGCTTCAATCCTTACAAAACCAGTTGTATTGAGGCACTCAGGACACGAAGAAACATTCACAGACCCACTTGTAGATTGTAAAAAATGTAAAGCAAGATTTAGGGAAGACCATTTAGAAAAAAGGGTTTGTCCTTCATGCGGTTCTACCGACCTTACAGAAGCAAGACCATTTAATCTAATGTTTAAGACAAATATGGGGCCTATTGATGATGGAGCTTCATTTGCTTACTTAAGGCCAGAAACAGCTCAGCAAATTTTTACGAATTTTAAAAATGTTGTTGATTCAACATCAAGAACGGTGCCTTTTGGAATTGCCCAAATGGGGAAAGCTTTTAGAAATGAGATAACTTTGAAAAGTTTTATTTTTAGGGTTCGAGAGTTTGAACAAATGGAGCTGGAATATTTTGTAAAACCCGGGGAAGATGAAAAGAACCACAAAGATTGGGTTGAAAATAGATTAGAGTGGTGGACAGAACAAGGAGTGTCAAAAGATAGTCTCGAGTTATATGATGTTCCGTCAGATGAATTGGCTCATTATTCAAAAGCAACAGTAGATATAATGTATAAATTTCCACATGGTCTTGAAGAACTTGAAGGAATAGCGAACAGAACGGATTTTGATCTCGGATCACATTCAAAAGACCAAGATCAATTAAACTTAACAGCCAAAGTAGCAGAAAATAAAGACTCTAATTCAAAACTAGCACTACAAGATGAGAATAATAAATGGTTTGTCCCTTTTGTAATTGAGCCTTCAGCAGGGGTTGATAGAGCTTTTCTTGCCATCTTAAATGAATCTTATTTTGTTGAAGATATAGATGGTAAAGAAAGAGTTGTGTTGAAGTTAAAGCCACACCTTTCACCCATAAAAGCTGCTGTGATACCTCTTAAGAAGAATGATAAAAACCTCGTCACAATGGCTAAAAATATTAAAAATACCTTACAAAAACTTGGTATGGGGCGGGTATTGTTAGAGAACAGTGGAAATATAGGGAAAAATTATAGAAGACATGACGAAGTAGGCACGCCTATATGTATAACTGTTGACTTTGAGTCTTTAGAGAATGAAACAATAACTGTTCGGGACAGAGACAGCATGGAACAAAAAAGAATGTCAGTCGATGAAGTAGTTAATTATTTCAAAGAGACGTTTTAAATATCAACATTCTTTGCTCTCAGAGCATTGTCATCAATAAATTCTCTTCTTGGAGCAACTTGGTCACCCATTAATGTTTCAAAAATCTCATCAACCATTTCTCTTGCATCATCTAGTGTAATTTGAACGAGCCTTCTGTGCTTAGGATCAAATGTTGTTTCCCATAATTGTTCTGGGTTCATTTCACCAAGACCCTTGTATCTCTGTATTTCTGGGGCTCTTGAGCTTTCAGAACCATCTTCTCTAATGGCTTTTAAAATTTCATCTTTTTCTTCATCATCTTTAGCATAATGTGTCTTACCGCCTTTTTTAATTTTATATAAAGGTGGTAAAGCAAGATAAATGTGTCCATTTTCTAGCAGGTCATACATTTGGTTGTAAAAAAATGTTAGTAACAGAGTTCGAATGTGGGATCCGTCGACATCTGCGTCAGTCATTATTATGATTCTGTGATATCTTAATTTCTCTAATGAAAATTCATCAACCCCAATCCCTGTTCCAAGAGCTGTAATCAGTGTTCCAATTTCGTTGGATGATAAAACCTTATCAAGTCTTGCTTTTTGAACATTAATTATCTTACCTTTTAGTGGTAGGATCGCCTGGAAGCTTCTGTCTCTACCTTGTTTAGCAGATCCACCTGCAGAATCTCCCTCAACTAAAAATAGCTCTGACATGGTTGGGTCTTTCTCTTGGCAATCAGCTAACTTACCTGGCAAACCCCCAATATCAAGCAAGCCTTTTCTTCTAGTCATCTCTTTTGCCTTCCTTGCAGCCTCACGCGCATAAGCGGCTTCTAATACCTTTGCAAGAATTTCTTTTGCTTGAGCTTTGTTAGCAAGCAGGAAGTCCATAAAATAGTCGTTAATTAGTGCCTCAACAGCTGGACGTGCTTCTGAAGAAACAAGTTTGTCTTTGGTTTGAGATGAGAATTTCGGATCAGGCATTTTTAGAGATATCACCGCAATCATCCCCTCCCTTACATCTTCACCAGTTATCTCTACCTCTTTCTTTTTCATTAGATCTTCTTTCTTTATGAAGTTTTTAATAACTCTTGTTAGCCCTCCTCTAAAGCCGGCTAGGTGTGTTCCACCATCTACTTGGGGAATGTTATTTGTAAAACATTGAACGTGTTCTCTATAGGTATTAGTCCATTGCACAGCTATTTCTACACCTATGCCCTTCATATTGGCTTGTGCATAGAATGGTGTTCCAACAGTTTCTTTTTTCCCTGTTAAGTAATTTACAAATTCTAATAATCCACCATTAGATTTAAAGTCATAACTTTTGCCAGTTCTGTCATCTAGAATGCTTATGCCTATTCCTTGGTTTAAATAAGAGAGCTCTCTAATCCTTTTAATAAGTATGTCTACATCAAAAGTGGTTTGTGAAAATATTTCTTTTGATGGGGTAAAAGTAACTTTTGTACCGGTTTTATCGCTTTTGCCGACAGTTTCTAGCTCGGTTTTAGGAAAGCCATCAGAATATTCTTGTCTATATTTAGATCCCTGTCTCTCGATTTCTAAAATAAGCTTGCTGCTTAAGGCATTTACCACAGAAACACCGACACCATGCAAGCCCCCTGATACTTTATAGCTGTTTTCATCAAACTTACCTCCAGCATGAAGAACAGTCATAATCACTTCAGCAGCAGATGCGCCTTCCTCATGTTTATCAACTGGTATTCCTCTTCCATTGTCTGCTACAGACACAGAACCATCCTTGCCAATAACAACGTCTATTTGGTTACAGTAACCAGCAAGACCCTCATCAATTGAGTTATCAAGCACTTCAAAAACCATATGATGTAGCCCGGTACCATCATCAGTATCACCAATATACATGCCTGGTCTTTTTTTCACTGCTTCAAGCCCTTTTAAAACTTTAATACTGTCTGAAGTGTACGTATTATCTGACATTTGAGAGATCTCCTTTTTGTTCTACGTGGAACATACAAACCACATCTGTACTAGAGAAATGATTGTTTTCAATGGATGTCATGATTGTTTGTATGCTGTTATTTATAAGGTATTTTAACATTAAATTAGCATTATCTTTATCTAATTCAGAAGAAATATCATCCATTAAGAGTATAGGGCTGATGCCTGTATCATTTTTGATTATTTCTCTTTGAACCAGGTGTAAAATTATAGAGGCTATCTTTTGTTGGCCTCTAGAAAGTATTAAACTTGCGTCTATATCATCAACATTTATTTTAAAAAATCTTTTATGGGGCCCGCTTGTTGTTCTGCACAACACCTTATCTTTTGATAAATTCTCCAGTAAAACATCTCTAAAAGAAGTGTTTTTGTTAAATCCTGGGCTAAAACTTAGGCTTATATCTTTAATCCAAGAGTTTTTTTCTGAAAATATCTCTATATAGGCATTATTTTTTATTTCATGATTAAATCTATCTATAATTTTTATACATGATTCGGTAATTTGTGGTTCAATCTCAATTAATTTTTCATTCCAGTAGTTAATTTCATCAAATTTTTGAAATTTTAGGCAGTTTGAACGACTTTTAATGATTTTTTTTAGAACATTTTCTGTTAAATTGAAATTTTGTTCCACGTAGAACAGTGTTTTGTTTAAAAATACCCTTTTTGTCTCTGGATTAGCATCTGTAAAGAAGAATTCATTGTTTTCAACTAAACACAAGGGGTAATTTTCTACTAAAAATTTATAATTTTTGCTTTTTCTAGATTCGATATCAGTTATTTTTGCTCTTTTATCTCTTTCTTTGGTAATTTTTATTCCTTTGTTGCCTTCGAAAGTTACTAAAGACTGTAGAAATGAGTTGTTTTTTCGAATAATAGTGTCTATTTCTGTTGTTCTGAATGATTTCCCAGATAAATTAAGTTGTATTGCTTCTATTAATGAACTTTTACCACACCCATTTTGACCATGAATTAGATTAACACCTTTATCAAATGTTATTTCAGCAAAATTATAACATCTGAAGTTTTCTATTTTTAGGTCTTGTATGATCACTATAAAAGCAACGGCATTAGAACTAATGTTTGGCTTGGATCGCTGCTTTTAATAAGTGCACTACTATCTTTACCAAAACTTGTCATTGTGATTTCTTCATCTTCAATAGTGGCGAGCACTTCTCTCAAATAATTCACATTAAATGCTATGTCAAAAATGCCTGAATCCCCGTGAAAATCAAGCTTTTCTTCCGCAGACTCTTGGTCGGGGTTGTGTGCTGATACTTCTAACTTACCTTCTTCGATTCTAAGCTTCACTCCTTTAAATTTTTCACTAGACAGTACTGAAACTCGTGAAAGAGTGTTAATAAGATCTTTTCTTTTCAGTGAAATTGATACACCATCTCCAGTTGGAATAACTTGGTTATAGTTAGGGTAGTTTCCATCAATTAATTTTGATTTGAATGTAAATTTTTTAGACATAAATACTATGTTGTTTGCATTGATATAAAACTGGATCTCAACATCTTCTTTCGGAAGGATTTTCATCAGCTCTATGGTTGTTTTTCTTGGAATAATACCACTAAAATCTCCTTCCCCTGCTAACTCAGACTTATAGATTGCTAGTCGATGTGCGTCTGTAGCAACCATGTTTAGGGCATTTAAAGACTTTTCAAACAAACATCCGTTTAAATAGTGCCTCCAATCCTGATTAGCCATTGCAAATGACGTTTTTTGGAAGAGCTCTAATAACTGAGATGATTTTATAGAAAAAATGCTCTCGCTTTTTACACTATCGAATTCAGGAAAGTCTGCTCCAGGAATTGTAGAAAGACTATATCTTCCAGATTTAGATTTAACTGTAAGTTTGCTGCTGCCTTCATCTAACTCAAAACTAACATCTCCATCTGGAAGTTCTCTCACTATGTCGGCTGTTTTTTTTGCAGGAATAGTTATTTCGCCCGGTCTTTCAACATTTACATCGAAGATTTCCACCTCAAGCTCAACTTCAAGATCTGTGCTTTGAAGCTTAACTGTTGAGCCCTCACACCTAACAAGTATGTTGCTTAAAATTGGAAGTGTTTGTTTTTTGTCTGCAACAGCAGCAAGAGATTGAAGCTCGTTTATTATTTGTTCTTTATTGGCTGTAAACTTCATTTTAAGCGGATAAACTTCTTCTTAGCTTCTTGTAATCTTCATCTATCTCTAAGTTTTCTTTTTTAAGTTCTTTTGTTTTTTCACAAGCATGAATAACGGTTGTGTGGTCCCTGCCACCAAAAGCTTCCCCTATCTCAGGAAGGCTGTGGTTTGTAAGCTCTTTGGCAAGTGACATTGCAATTTGACGAGGTCTTGTGATGGACCTGTTTCTTCTTTTAGATAGTAAATCACTAAGCTTGATGTTGTAATAATCAGACACAACTCTTTGGATGTTGCCTATGGTTACCATTTTTGCCTGGATAGCCAAAATATCTCTTAAAGAATCTTTAATTAAATTTATATCTATATCGGTTTTGGCAAATTTCGCATTAGCAGCAACTCTTTTTAAGGCACCCTCTAACTCTCTCACATTTGACTTAACTTGTTGTGCGATAAAAAAGGCACAGTCTTCTGGTAAATTGATTTCCATTTCTTCAGCTTTTTGTAGAAGAATAGCTGTTCTGGTTTCTAGGGCTGGCGGATCTATAACAACAGAGAGTCCCCACCCAAAACGTGATTTTAGCCTGTCTTCTAGCCCCTCAATTTCTTTAGGGTACCTGTCGCATGAAAAAATCATCATGTTTCCACTCTCAATTAAACTATTAAAAGTGTGGAATAGCTCCTCTTGTGATTGCTCTTTGCCTGCAAAAAACTGTATGTCATCAATTAGCAGGGCATTAAGACCTCTATAAAACTTCTTAAACTCATTTATTGCTCCAAGCTGAAGGGCTTTTACCATATCGCTCACAAATCTCTCAGAGTGTACATAGCAAATTTTTGCATTTGGTCTATCTTCTAAGAGTTTGTTACCTATTGCATGCATAAGGTGTGTTTTCCCCAAACCAACACCCCCGTAAACAAACAACGGATTGTATTGAGTTTGTGCTGCTTGTTCTGCAACTTGTTGAGCTGCAGCAAAAGCTATTTGGTTTGACTTGCCTGATACAAAAGTTTCAAAAGTATAGTTTTTGTTTAGCCCTGTTGTTGTTGGTTTTGTTTGTGTGGACTGTTTAACAGAAACATTTAAAATAAATTTGTTTCTTCCAAGGTGTGTTTCTAAGAACTTGGTGATCTGTGGAAGATATTTGTCTTTGAAGAAATCTTCAACAAAACTATTTGGTGCATAAATTGTGAAGTTGTTTTCTTTTAAATCAAACTGAAGTGGTTTAATCCATGAGTTAAACTCTGTGGTGTTAATTTCCCTTTCAATCTGCTTGACGCTTTTGTTGAAAATATTTATTGATGAAACCTTGTTAGACATGCCGATAAGTTTATAATACTTAAGCTTTTAAAAACATGTAATAAATACATTGTTTTTTTGTGAAAAAACTGTGGATAAAAAATGAAGAGAACACTAAAAGTTACAAATATAAAGAGAAAGAGAACACATGGCTTTAGAGAAAGAATGTCTACAAAAGCTGGTAGATCTGTTCTGTCTAATCGAAGAGCGAAGGGCAGAAAGTCTTTAGCTGTCTAGTTTTGGAAAAAAACAAACTCACACTCTCAAAAGAAAACCGTATGAAAAAAATCCGAAAGGATATGTTTTTGTGGTCAAAAACTTCCATTGTTAAGGGGTTGGATGTCCATTTTCAAAAAAATGATGGTTCTATATCTAAAATAATAGTCTTGGTGCCCAAGAGGGTTGTGGGGCTTGCTGTAGAGAGAAACAATTTAAGAAGAAGAGTAAAAGAAATGTTTAGAAAAAATATTTCTCGGCCTCATGGTGGTAATTTTTTGGTAAAATTTAACAGCGTTCCAGCTTCTTTTGATGTTGAGTTGGAGAAATATTTTAAAAATGTTTAATCCGAGACTATTTTTTGCAGGCAGCACTTTGTTGTTGTTGTTGTTTTTAATATTTGAGTGGAATACCGAAGACAAAAAACAAAAACTGGAGAGATCTGTTGAGCTTCAATCAGACTTTATACCCACTGACACGGTAAACATTAAAAACAAGAACCTTGATCTCTATATTGACCTTAATGATGGTTCTCTAAGAAAGGCGTATGTTTTAGAAAAACAAGAAAGAGGTGGTCTTTTTAAAACAAGGTTGATGTCAGATGACGAATCTTTAAGGTTTTATTTTAAAAGCTCTGTGTCGAGTTTTGCCAATAACTCACCTTTTGTTGTAGAAAATTTTTCAGATGACTATTTAAAAATCTCAGCAGATGACGCATCTGGAAACACGCTTACAAAAACCTATTATTTTGAAGACAAGCACATCTTGTTTGTGGAAGATAGGCTTGATTTAAGCACTGCCACTTTTGGCACTGTGCCTTTTTTTAAAACCTTTTATAGAGAAAATAAAAAATCAATTGATTATGGGGTGTCATTTTCAAGAGACCACCTTGCATACAGCACATCAGAGGATGTGTTTAATGATGAACAGCTATCGTCTGTAAGCAAAAGAGAGGATTATCTTGGTCATTGGGTTGGATATTCTCAGAAACATTTTGTAGTTGCTGTTTTTAATGATGAGGAGCAACAAAAATTATCCCTCTACCCAGTGGATAGAAATGGATTGTATCGGTTTGGGCTTACAGAAGACCCTGTAATTGAAAACGGGCAACTAGTTTCTCAAACAAAAATTTACATCGGACCAAAACAAAAAGATATTTTAGAGGTGGTAGCTCCTCATTTTAAATATAACTTAGATTTGGGTTTTGTTTATGGTATTGGAGAGTGGTTTATTGTTCTTTTAAACTTCTTTTATGGTTGGGTTGGTAATTGGGGTGTAGCGATAATTTTATTAACCGTTCTTTTTAAGGCTGTTTTGTCTCCTCTTCAAATCATGCAAATAAACTCAATGGTTAAGATGAGAAGGCTGCAACCAAAACTACAAGAAATTCAAGAAAGACACAAAAACGATAGACAGAAACTTAGTATGGAAATGATGCAGCTCTATTCGAAAGAAAAATTTAATCCATTTGCTGGGTGTTTTCCAATGATCCCCCAAATACCAATCTTTTTAGCTATGTTTTGGGTAACAAGGGAGGCTTTTGAGTTTAGGGGTGAATCGTTTTTATGGATCCCTGATCTTGCAGAGTCAGACCCTTTCCTTATCACCCCTATTTTAATGGGTGTGATGATGTATTTGTCACAGAAAATGATGCCGAAACCCCCACAGTCTTCTCAGGGGATGCAGGCGCAAATTGCACAACAAATGATGGTGGTTTTCCCGCCTATGATCACACTTATATTCTTGTTTATGCCGGCTGGTGTGGTGATTTATTCTGTTATAAATATGGCGCTATCAATCATTCCCCAAGTCTTAATACTTGGGCGCGCAGAAAATACAAGTGGCTGATTCAATATACGCTCTAGGAACCCCTATTGGCCGTTCTGCTGTAGCTGTAATAAGGGTCTCTGGCAGTGGTTTTTCAAAAGATTTTATAAAATTTTTAAACATCCCTGTTGGGAAAAAGGGGTCTTGGTTGCGGTCTTTAGATCTTGGTGGTTTTTCTGATCATTGTCTAGTTTTAAACTTTCCTGGTTCAAATTCATACACAGGCGAACATGTTGTAGAAATTCATTGTCACGGAAATCCATTAATAGTGTCTCGGTTGTTGTTGGTTTTAAATAAGTTGGGTCTTAGGGAGGCTGAAAAAGGAGAGTTCACAAGAAGAGCATTTGTTAATAATAAAATGTCGTTGACAGATGCTGAGTCTGTTATGACTGGTATTCAGGCTGGATCCGTTCAGGAGCTTGCTGCTCTTGAAGATTTTAGAAGCGGTCTTCTGGGCAAAAAGCTGTCTGACTTAACAGAAAAAATTACAGAGGTTCTTGCAACGATAGAGTCCCAGTTAGATTTTTCAGATGAAGAAGATGTGAGCGACCTTTCAATTGATAAATCTAAGAAAATGGTTGGATCTTTAAGTGCTTCCGTTGAAAGTTTGTTGAAAAACTACCATCCTTATAGCGCTGAATCTAAAAAGAAAACTGTTGTTTTGTACGGTGAACCCAATGTAGGAAAGTCGTCTCTTTTTAATGCTCTTTTGGGTGAGGGTGTGGCAATTGTTTCATCAACACCAGGAACAACAAGAGATGTGGTTAGAAAAAGGGTGTTTATTGATGGTATAGATATTGAACTGGAAGATACCGCCGGCTTAAGATCTCAAACATCTTCTGATATAGAAGATATGGGGATTGAAATGGCAAAGAGTGCGGTTAGAGATGCAGATCTGGTTGTTTATGTTTTTGATAATCCCGAAAAGGTTAGCAATAAGACTGACGGGGTGGTTGTTTTAAACAAGACAGACAGACATAAAAGTAAATTAAAGGGTGTTTATTGTGTGTCTGCCAAAACAGGTGAAGGCATTGAAGATCTTTCAAACGCTATTGGAAAAGCGGTTAGAGATGATTTTGACAGTGCTCTTATATCTGAAAGGATTTATAGGGGTTTATCGGGTGTTGTGGTTTTGCTTAAAAACTCTGGAGTTGCATCAGATTATTACGAACAAACATCACAAAACCTTAGAGATAGCCTTGTTTTATTGGAAGAGATTAACGGTACTTTTGATAATGAGGATGTTTTGGACCAAATATTTAATAAGTTCTGTATAGGGAAATAGTTTTGCTGTTTATTAAGTGTTGATAAATATTTATTAACATCTTGTGAACATTAAAAACATTGTAAATCAAAAGGATACCAACAATGATTACTCATGCTTTTGTTTGGCTGAGGCCCTTATAAAACGCTATAATCACGACTTATTAACAGAAAACTAAACACTTAATAAAAACAATAAAAAAAAGATGACATATATATTTGATTTAATAGTAATAGGAGGTGGGCATGCAGGTGTTGAAGCAACTTTAGTTGGAAAACGCTTTGGTTTAGATGTTGCCTTAATTACTTTAGACAAAGACAAATCAGGAAGGATGTCTTGCAACCCGGCCATTGGAGGGATTGGGAAAACGCACTTAGCTAAAGAGATTGATGCTTTGGGTGGGTATATGGCAGAAGCAACAGATTTAGCAGGCATACAGTTCAAAACACTCAATAAGAAAAAAGGGCCTGCTGTTCAAGCAACCAGAGCGCAAACTGACAAAGAAATATACGAAAAAACAATACAAAGCAAACTGACAAAAGAAGGAATTACTGTAATAGAGGATGAAATTAAAGATTTTTTATTTGAAAAAGGGCAAATCCTTTCAGCGGTTGGAGCCAAAGAAGAGTACAAAGCAAAAGCATACGTGTTAACAACAGGCACCTTTTTAAATGGCTCGATCTTAATAGGTGACAATAAACAGGAAGGTGGCAGAATTGATGAAGACAAATCAGCAGGACTAGAAAAGTTTTTTACAAACCTAAACATCACTACTGGTAGGCTCAAAACAGGCACTCCTCCAAGACTTTCGAGCAAAACAATCAATTATGACAAACTTGAAATTCAACCAGGGGATGAAAAAGAAACCTACATGTCGTATTTGGGGCAAAAAAACCAACACCCAAGACAAGTCTCATGCCACATCACAAAAACAAACCCAACAACACACAAAATTATTGAAAACAACATAAAAAGATCAGCCATGTATTCAGGCCTGATCAGCGGAGTTGGGCCCAGATATTGCCCCTCAATAGAGGATAAAATAACCAGGTTTTCCGGCAAAGAGAGCCACCAAATATTTGTTGAACCTGAAGGCCTTAACACAGACTGGGTATACCCAAACGGGATATCCACAAGCCTGCCAAAAGATACACAGGAAGAATACATAAGATCAATAACAGGTTTTGAGCAGGCGAAAATTCATCAATACGGATACGCCGTGGAGTACGACTACATCGACCCAAGAAATTTAGACAAAACCCTGCTACTAAAAAACACAAAAAACCTTTTTTTGGCGGGGCAAATAAACGGCACCACAGGCTATGAGGAGGCAGGAGCTCAAGGCATTGTTGCGGGGATTAATGCAGCCCTTTTTACAAAGCACGAAGCCCCGTGGATTCCCCAAAGACAAACAAGCTACTTAGGTGTGTTGGTAGATGATCTCACCAGGTTTGGTGTTAGCGAGCCCTATAGAATGTTCACATCAAGAGCAGAGCACCGATTAATATTGCGCCAAGACAACGCTGACCAAAGAATGTTCGAGACAGCGACTAAATACAACATCATATCTGAGGAAAGGAAAGAAATATTTTTAGAAAAAGAAGCACAAAAGAAAAAAATAAAGAAAACACTAGACACCACCAAGATAAAAATTGGAGACAAAACTAAAACAGCAACAGATCTTTGCAAAAGAAACGACTATAGCGAAAAAGATGTCGGAGAGATTGTAAAACTTTCCGGCCAAAAGTTTCTCGAAACATATTACGACATAAGGTATTCAGGATATGTTGTAAAACAACAAAGGGAGCTTGAAAAAATGAAAAACCTAGAAGAGTTTGAGTTAGGGTTAATATTTGATTATAAAGAGGTGGTGGGCTTATCTGGAGAGCTTCAAGAAAAGCTAAACAAAAACAAACCCAAAAACTTACACGAAGCATCATTGCTTGAGGGCATAACACCAGCGGCCCTGAATGTTTTAACAATCCATTTGAAAAAAATCGATGCAATTAGAGCTAACTAAAACACAAGAAAAAAACCTTAAAGCGCTCGCGCAACAAATAATCGACCGCAATACCCAACACAACCTTACTGGATATAAAAATATAGAGAAGCTATACAAAGAACAGATCGTCGACTGCGTCAAAGCGCTTCATGCTTGCAAAACAGGGCTAGAAAAAACAGTGGTTGATTGCGGCTCGGGTGCAGGCCTTCCAGGGTTGGTGTGGGGGGTGTTGGATAGTTCTCTAAACATAGTGACCATTGATAACAACCTTAAAAAAATAAATTTCCAAAAAAAAGCAATAAAAACCCTACAACTAAACAACATAAAACCAATTCATACTAGAACCGAAGATCACTCAGAGCAAAAGAAACACACCATCGTGACCAAAGCATTTAGCTCAGTTAAAAAAACAATAGAGGCCAACAAAAACAAAAAAAACAAAAAAAACCTAATGTTAATTAAAAAGGACAACGAAAAAACACACCAAGAGTTATTGGACGCAGCCCCTTTGATATATGATTACAAGAGACACACCTATTCTCACAACAAAGAAAGTATGGTGGTCTTAGAAATTTATGACAGTTAAAATTGCCATTACAAACCAAAAAGGAGGTGTTGGAAAAACCACAACAGCAGTTAATCTTGCTGCCTCTCTCGCAAAAGCAAAAAGAAAAGTTCTGCTTATTGATATAGATCCACAAGGTAACGCAACATCTGCAGCCGGAGCTGACAAACACTCCGAAGCATCTTTATATGAGTATTTCGAAAATAAAGACGATATTAAAGAATACATTCTGGAAGCCACAGGAGATTATAAAATAATTCCATCCAACACCAACCTAGTTGCAACAGAAAAAATTATTGAAAAAACCCCAAACAGAGAAAAATTCTTCTCTAATAATTTAAAAAAAATTGAGAAAGGGTTTGATTATATAATCATTGATTGTCCACCAGCCTTAAACCTGCTAACAATTAATGCTATGGAGTATTGTAAAAACGTAATGGTTCCTGTTCAGTGTGAGTATTACGCCCTCGAAGGACTGGTGACCTTAAAACAAACAATTAAAGAGCTCAACCACGCCCTCAAACTAAACATCAAAATAGTTGCCATTCTCAGAACAATGGCTGATTGGAGAAACAGGCTTACTAGAGAGGTATCAGACCAACTTGAAACACACTTTAAAAAAGAAGTTTTAAATACAATTATTCCAAGAAACGTAAGGCTTGCCGAAGCACCAAGTTATGGCCAATCTATAGTTGATTATGATATAAAGTCTATTGGAGCAGAAGCATTCCTAAGTCTCTCAGGTGAATTTATAAGGAAATTTGAAAATGCCAAAAAAAACATCTCTAAATAAAGGCCTTCAAGCACTTTTGGGTGACGTTGCTTCTCCAAAAACAACAAAAACAAAAACAAAAACAACAGCAAAAAAGCCAACAACAGAAGCAAAAGACAAAAACGAAATTGCCCTCAACCAAATTAAAACAAACCAATACCAACCAAGGCTTTCGTTTGATGAGAAAAAGCTACAAGAGCTTGCAGAATCTATAAAAAAACACGGCGTGGTACAACCTATATTGGTTAGGGAGGCCGATAAAGGATACGAACTAATAGCTGGTGAAAGAAGAATGAGAGCGTCTAAGCTTGCAGGCCTAAAAAAAATACCGGCAGTTATTGCAAAAGTTTCAAATACCCAGTCTCTTGAAATAGCAATTTTAGAAAACGTACAAAGAGAAGACCTAAACCCATTAGAAGTTTCAAAAGGCTACCAAAGGCTGAAGAATGAGTTTGGTTACACCCAAGAACAGGTTGCAAAAAGCGTTGGAAAACCAAGAAGCTCCATTGCCAACTCATTAAGACTACTTTCTTTATCACCAAAAGCTCAAACGGAACTTGAAAGGGGAACAATTTCTGAGGGACATGCAAAAGTTCTTCTAGGAACCGATCCAGCCAAAGCAGAAGCGCTACTTCAAAGAATACTTGCTGAAAAGCTTTCTGTAAGGGATTTAGAGAAACTGTCCCAACCCACCAAAACCACTTATAACAAAACTCAAAAAACGCGAGACGAGCTTAATTTAGAATCAGCATTGAGCTCAAAATTGGGATCAAAAGTTACAATTGAAGACCAGAAAGGCAAAGGTAAAATGGTCATCAAATATTATTCTTATGATGAGTTGGATGGAATCATTGAGAAATTTTCCAACTAAGACTACAAAGAAAGCTAAAATTAAATTAAAATACCCGCACCTATGGCATCTGAGAGTTCAGGACGTACATTTCAAGAATATTTAGAACACCACTTACAAAATTTGGTGTTTGGGCCCCTGCCTGAAGGGCATGAAAGAAAGTTTTATTCCAAAGGTGAAACTGCGTCTGAAAAAGAAATTTACTGTCAAGATAAAAATATGGATTATGACGGTGAAAAGTACTGCAAAGAGACACTATCACAAGATGGTTGGTACTTAGCCAACAACAAAACAGACATTGAAGCAATGGGTTTTTGGGCGTTCCACATTGACACACTCTTCTTCTCAGTTCTTTTGGGTGGAATTTTTCTATTTATATTTGCCGGAGCTGCCAAAAACTTTTCACTATACAAACCAGGCAAATTACAACTATTCATCGAGATGATGATTGATTTTATTAATGGGGTTGTACAAGGAACCTTTAAAGCAGCAACAAATACCCTTATCGCACCAATGGCTCTAACAATATTTTTCTGGGTACTGTTAATGAATGTTATGGATCTGGTTCCTGTTGACCTAATACCATATCCAGCTGAAATGCTTGGCATACCTTATTTAAAAGTAGTGCCAACAACAGACCTTAATCTAACAGCAGCACTAGCACTATCAGTCTTTATTTTATATTTAATCTTCAGCATCAAATCAAAAGGGTTTGTAGGGTTTATAAAATCTATATCTCTACATCCGTTTGGGCCATGGATGTTGCCTGCAAATTTGTTTATCGAAATAATAGACCTAATTGCCAAACCGCTTTCATTGGCACTTCGGTTATATGGAAACTTATATGCGGGAGAGATGATATTCTTGTTAATTGCTGGAATGGTTTCAATTAATCTTGCAGAATTAACATTTACAGGCATAGGTTTAAATCTAGCGGGGATAACGCTAAGTTTAATTTGGGCAATATTTCATATTCTTATAGTTGTGCTGCAAGCATTTATCTTTATGATGCTTACAGTCGTTTATATGAATATGGCACACGAAAAATTCGAACAACATTAAGGAGGTTGTGAATATGGAAGTAGAAGCTGCAAAATTTATCGGAGCAGGATTAATGTTTGGTCTGGCTGCAATTGGTGCTGGAGTGGGTGCAGGAGTACTCAGTTCAAAGCTTATTGAATCAATTGCTAGACAACCAGAACTTGAAGATCAACTTAGACCTACATACTTTTTGGGTATTGGTCTTGTCGACGCGGTACCAATGATTTCTGTTGGTTTAGCGTTCTATGTATTGTTTGTTGCGTAACTAATGAATTTAAATGCTACTTTACTAGGACAAATGATAGCTTTCGGGCTATTTGTTTGGTTTTGTTGGAAGTTTGTATGGCCACCTCTTTTGGCTGCTATGGAAGAAAGAGCACAAAAAATTGAACAGGGCCTAAAAGACTCTGAAGATAGTGCAAAAAAAATTCTAGAAGCTGAAGAAGAAAGCAAAAAAATGCTTACCAAGGCTAAAAACGAAGCAAAGAAAATAATGGATAACGCAAAAAGTCAGTCTGAAAAAATGGTTGAAGAGGCAAAAACCAAAGCCAGCGACGAAAAAGAAAGAATTGTTGGTTCTGCACAATCTGAGATTGAAAAAGAGGTTGTTAATGCCAAGAAAAACCTTGAAATAGACTTTGCTACAAGCGTTATGGCAGCAGTTAAGAAAATCGTTGCTAAAGAAGTATCTCTTAGCAATCACCAAGATACAGTCGATAAAAGTTTGGACGATTTTAGGAAATGAATAAATTGCTTGAGGTTTACTCTAAAGGTTTGTTTAACTCACTAACAAATGAGCAGGTTGGTGATGTTGTAGATCTTTTTCAAAACATAACTCTTTCAGACCCAAAAAAGGAACTGGGAGAGATGTTTAAAAATAGAACTATAAAAAAAGATGACAAAATTGCCGCAGCTTTAGAGCTTGTTGGTGAGGACACGAACTTACAAGCATTTATAAAAACACTCGCAACCAATGGCAGGTTAGACCTTATCCCAGAAGTTTTTGGGTTTTTTGTAGACTATGCCTCAAGAAGACAAAACAATGTGCCAGTGAAAGTAACAGTAAATGAAGAACCATCTGAAGAAGTAAAACAAAGGGTGTCATCCTTTGTGGCAACAAACATAAACGGTTCTACACCAATCAAGTATGAAATAAACAAATCCATGATGGGTGGGGTTGTTTTAAAGTACAAAGATAATGAAATAGACCTAAGTGTCGATAACAAATTAAACGGATTGAATTCAGTTTTAGTAAATTAAAGGAGAAAAAATGACAACAAAAATTAACCCTTCAGAAATATCCAGCATCGTAAAGAAAAAAATTGATGGATATAAAGGAGCTGCTACAGAAGCAAATGTGGGAGAAGTTCTCTCAACTGCTGATGGTATTGTGCAGATTTATGGGCTAGAAGATGCAATGTACGGCGAGCTTCTCGATTTTGGCGAAGGAACTTTAGGTATGGCTCTTAACCTTGAGACCGACTCGGTTGGAGCTGTGGTTCTTGGGGATGCTGCACACATCAAAGAGGGCCAGAAAGTCAAAACAACAGGAAGAATTCTTGAAGTTCCTGTTGGTGAGGGTTTAAAGGGTCGAGTAATTGACGCTTTGGGCAGGCCTATTGATGGCAAGGGCGAGGTAGTAGCTGAGATGAATTCTCCGATTGAGGTTGTTGCTCCTGGTGTTATTGATAGACAATCAGTTGATCAGCCAGTTCAAACTGGTATCAAATCAATTGACGTTATGGTGCCTATTGGTAGAGGTCAAAGGGAGCTGATTATTGGAGACCGCCAAACAGGTAAAACCGCTATTGCAGTCGATGCAATTATCAGACAGAAAGACTCAGGCATAACTTGTGTTTATGTGGCAATTGGTCAAAAACAATCTACTGTTGCAACTGTTGTTAGGCAGCTTGAAGAAGCTGATGCTTTAAAGAACACAATAGTTGTTTCAGCAAGTGCCGCTGAAAGCGCGTCGCTACAATTTATTGCACCATATTCTGGTTGCACAATGGGCGAGTATTTTAGAGATAGAGGAGAAGATGCTCTAATCATCTATGATGATCTCTCTAAACATGCTGTGGCTTATAGACAAATTTCATTACTTCTAAAAAGACCTCCAGGACGAGAGGCTTTTCCGGGAGATATTTTCTACCTGCACTCAAGATTGCTTGAGCGAGCAGCTAGGGTCAACCCTGATTATGTTGAAAGGTTTACAAATGGCAAGGTAAAAGGCAAAACAGGCTCACTTACAGCCCTACCTATAATTGAAACTCAGGCAAGTGATGTTTCTGCCTTCATTCCAACAAATGTTATTTCAATTACAGATGGCCAAATCTTCCTTGAAACTGATTTGTTCAACTCAGGCATTAGACCAGCTATTAACGTAGGTATTTCGGTATCAAGGGTTGGTGGTGCAGCTCAGACCAAAATAATCAAAAAACTTGGTGGTGGTGTTAAGTTAGCACTGGCCCAGTTTAGAGAGCTTGAGTCATTCTCACAATTTGCCTCTGATCTTGATGATGCAACAAAAGAGCAGCTAGAAAATGGTCAGCGCATTACAGAGCTATTTAAACAGACACAATTCTCACCGAGATCTGTTGCTTGTATTTCAATTGTTCTTTATGCCATTGAAAACAAGTACCTATCAAACGTTGAGAAAGAAAAAATGCAGTCATTTGAAGAAAACTTAAGAACCCACCTAAAATCCAATTACGGAGATGTTTGGGAAGAAGTAAACAAAACAGGCGACTGGAATGATGATCTTGATAAAAAATACAAAGAAATATTAGACACATTCATGAAGGAAGGTTCTTGGTAGATGGCACAAACTAAAGAGATTAGGAAAAAGATAGGTAGTGTACAAAACACTATGAAAATCACTTCTGCAATGGAACTGGTTGCTTCAAGCAAAATGAAAAAAACTCAAGATGCTATGAGCAAAGGCAAACCATATTCCAAAAAAATTATTGAGCTAATTGATAATTTGGCAGGAGCAAGTTCAGAATACAAACACCCCTTCTTTAAAGCTACTGGCAATAAAACGGATATTTATATTGTAGTCGGTACTGATAAGGGTCTTTGTGGGGGCTTGAACTCCAACCTCTTTAAACTAGCTTTAAAAAATATGGCCGAAAGAGAAAAGAATGGCAGAGATGTTAAAGCTGTATTGTTTGGGAAAAAGGCTACAGAAGTTTTCTCAAGACTAAAAAATGCAGAAGTGCTTGGTAGTGCATCAAGGTTAGGAGATATTCCAACAGCAGAAGATGTGATTGGTGCAGCTCAGATTGCTATATCAGAGTTTGAACAAGGCAATATCGGGGACGTTTATTTATATGGCAATGAATTTGTGAACACAATGAGTCAAAAACCATTTGAAAGAAAACTGTTGCCTATTTCCAATATCACTTCAGAAACTGAATCTAAGAAAGTTTGGGATTATATATATGAGCCTGGTTCTAAAGAAATCTTAGACCTGCTCTTAAAAAGATATATTGAAACACAAATCTATCAGGCAGTAATTGAAAACAATGCCTGCGAACAAGCAGCTAAAATGCTTGCTATGAAAAATGCTTCAGAAAATGCTGAAGAAATAATTAAAGACTTACAACTGCTATATAACAACGCAAGACAAGCATCTATTACACAAGAGCTATCAGAGATAGTTGGAGGTGCTGCGGCAATTTAAAAGGAGAAATAATGAGTGATAAAGGCGTAATTAAACAAATAATTGGAGCTGTGATCGATGTCGAATTCGATAAAGATCAAATTCCAAATATCTATGATGCATTGGTTGTTAATGAAAACAACCTAGTGCTTGAGACACAACAACAGCTTGGTGATGGTGTTGTAAGAGCTGTTGCTATGGGAACAACAGAAGGTTTAAAAAGAGGGCTCGATGTTGAGAACACAAAAGCTCCAATTAGTGTGCCTGTTGGTGAAGCAACACTTGGCAGAATTATGAATGTTTTGGGTGACCCTATCGATATGAAAGGGGACGTTCAAACAAAAGAAAGAATGCCTATACATAGAAAACCTCCTGCCTATGTTGAGCTGTCAGATTCAAATGAAATTCTAGAGACAGGAATTAAAGTTATCGACCTTGTTTGTCCATTTGCGAAAGGTGGCAAGGTCGGATTATTTGGTGGTGCTGGTGTTGGTAAGACAGTTAACATGATGGAGTTAATTAGAAACATCGCTATCGAGCACTCAGGATATTCTGTGTTTGCTGGTGTTGGCGAAAGAACCAGAGAAGGTAACGACTTTTACCACGAAATGACAGACTCCAATGTGTTAGACAAAGTATCACTAGTTTATGGCCAGATGAATGAGCCTCCTGGAAACAGACTAAGAGTTGCGCTTACAGGCTTAACTATGGCAGAAAAGTTTAGAGATGAGGGGAGAGATGTCTTGCTCTTTGTCGACAATATTTATCGATACACACTAGCTGGTGTTGAAGTGTCAGCCTTGCTTGGACGTATGCCATCTGCAGTGGGTTATCAACCGACACTTGCAGAAGAAATGGGTGTGCTTCAAGAAAGAATTACATCAACAAAAACAGGTTCAATTACATCTATTCAGGCCGTTTATGTGCCAGCTGATGACCTAACAGACCCATCACCTGCGACAACATTTGCACACTTAGATGCGACAGTTGTGCTTTCACGAAGAATCGCAGAACTTGGTATTTATCCAGCTGTTGACCCACTTGATTCAACATCACGACAACTTGACCCAAATGTTGTTGGGCAAGAACACTACGAGGTAGCTCAAAGAGTTCAAGGTGTGCTGCAAAGATATAAAGAGCTGAAAGATATTATTGCCATTCTTGGTATGGATGAGTTGTCGGATGATGACAAAAACACAGTATCTAGAGCTCGAAAGGTAGAAAAATTTCTTTCTCAACCTTTCTTTGTTGCTGAAGTTTTTACAGGATCTCCTGGAAAGTATGTTTCTGTTAAGGACACCATACAAGGCTTTAAGGAAATACTCGATGGTGTGCATGATGATGTGCCAGAACAAGCTTTTTATATGGTTGGTTCCATAGACGAAGCGTTAGAGAAAGCAAAAACAATTAAGAGTGATTAATATAAGTTTCATTTCACAAGAAAAGACCCTCTTTGAAGGCCAGGCCGAAATGGTTGTAATGGATGGAAAAGAGGGACAACTTGGGATTGTTAAAGGCCACTCGCCTTTGCTGGCCATCTTAAAACCTGGTCCAGTAAGAATGATTACTGATGATAAAGAAGAAGTCTTCTTTACAGAAGGGGGATTTGCTGAAGTTCAACCTGATAGCATCACCATTCTTGTGGATTCAGCACAAAGAGCAGATGATCTTGATGAAGCAAAAATATTAAAGGTTAAAGAGGAAGCTGAAAAGCTGCTTTCTGACAAAAAAGACCAAAAGGATTTTGCTGAAGCCTCTTCACAATTAACACAATCACTCTCGCAACTCCGGGCTATAGAAGCGCTGAAAAAGAACATTAAGCGTAAAAAATAGTTTAAGTCCAAGAAAAAAACATTAAAATCTCTTAATGGGATTAAGTATCGTAATTCTTGCTGCCGGCGAAGGCAGAAGAATGAAAACAGACAAACCAAAACCTTTGGTCAATTTAGCTGACCTCCCGCTTGTACAATACCCACTAAATACAGCAAAAGCGCTCAAACCAGAACGCATAGTGCTAGTAACAGGTTATAAAAAAGATGAAGTAAAAAAATATGTGCTTGAAAACAATGCAGGTGATTTTATTTTTTGCGAACAAAAAGAAAGGCTTGGTACTGGACATGCTGTTAAACAAGCAGCGCCCTATTTGCCCGATACCGGGAAAACTCTAGTCCTGTATGCAGATGTGCCTTTAATTACTACTGCCAGTCTTAACAAGCTTATTAAATCAGCACAGCGCAAGAAAATCTCAATTCTTACATCAAAAATAACTAAACCAAAAGGCTACGGCAGGATCATTAGAGACGAAAAAATGAACCCAACAAATATCAGAGAGGAAGCTGATGCATCAACGCAAGAAAAAACAATCAATGAAATTTTCACTGGCATCATGATTGCTGAAAATGAATTTTTAAAGAATGGTTTGAAAGGGTTGGTTAGAAATAACAAAGCAGGAGAATATTATCTTACTGATCTAGTAGAGTATGCCAGTAAACGAAAGCTTCCAATTGGCTCAACAGAAGCAAAAGAACTTGAGGTATTTGGAGCAAATAATAAAAAAGAACTTGAAGGTCTTTACAGCGCTATGGTTGCATTGAATATAGATGCAGCAAAGAAAAAAGGAACATTTTTTAAAGATACATCGACCTGTTATGTGGAAGGCAACCTAAAAGTTGGAAAGGATGTCTCAATTGGCAACAATGTCACAATTAAGGGCAATGTGGTGCTTGGCAATGATGTCTCAATTGGCTCAAATGTAATTCTATCCAACACAAAGATTGGATCTAACTCTACCATCAAAGAATTTTGCTCAATTGAAGACTCAAAAATATCTGAAAATGTTGAGGTTGGACCATTTGCCAGACTTAGAAATGGTGCAGTGCTTGATAATTCAGCAAAGATTGGAAATTTTGTTGAAGTGAAAAAGTCGCGTATAGGACAAAATGCCAAAGCCAACCATCATGCTTATATAGGAGACGCTGACATAGGTAAAAAGAGCAACATTGGAGCCGGCACTATCACTTGCAACTATGACGGCGAGAATAAACACAAAACTAAAATTGGTGACTCAGTCTTTATTGGCTCAAACTCATCATTGGTTGCACCACTAAAAGTAGGCAAGAATTCATATGTGGCAGCCGGCTCGGTTGTTACTTCTGATGTGCCTGCTGGGTCGTTAGCTTTTGGGCGCGCAAAGCAAAAAAATAAAATCAACTGGAAGAAAAAATAATGTGTGGCATAGTTGGCGGCGTTACAGAAAGAAACATAGTGCCCATTCTCTTAGAAGGTCTTCATAGGCTTGAGTATCGTGGTTATGATTCTGCAGGCATAGCATACAGAGCAGAAGAAAACGTTTCATTGGTAAAAAGTCTTGGCAGAGTTCACGACCTAGAAAAGAAACTCGACAAAAAAGCTACAAGCAATATTGGAATTGCTCATACTAGATGGGCAACACATGGCATACCGTCAGAAAAAAATGCACACCCACACGTATCGAACAAAAACATTTATGTTGCGCACAACGGCATTATTGAAAATCATGAAGATTTAAAATCTGAGTTGAAAAGTGAAGGATTTAAACTCTACTCACAAACCGACACAGAAGTGATTGGCCACCTTATAGAGTTCTACAAACAACGTGGTATGGATTTTGATTCAAGCGTTATGAGAGCAATCTCTCGGCTAAAAGGAGCTTATGCTCTCGCTGTCATAGATAAAAACGAGCCTGAGACACTTATAGGCGTTCGCCAAAGCAGTCCTTTGGTTATTGGTGAGGGTTTTGATGAGAACTTTCTGGCATCCGACATTATGGCGCTATCCCCAGTTACAAATAAATTCAAATTCTTAGATGATGGTCAGGTTGCTTTCGTTACAAAAAACAAAATAAGTATTAGCAGCAAAGACGGCAGAGCTGCTAAAGTCCCCACAAAAGAAGTTGACTCCACTGCTTATACCAATGACCTGAATGGCTATAGCCACTTTATGGAAAAAGAAATATTTGAGCAACCAGAGTCTGTCCAAAAAGCTTTAGAAGGTAGAGTAACAAAAGACGGCACAAGAGAAGGCATTTTCGGTGCAGGTTTTGAAAAGAAATTAAAAAATATTGAAAATATTCAAATCGTAGCTTGTGGCACCAGTTATCACGCAGGCAGAATCTTTGAATATTGGTCACACAAATTTTTGGGCATTAACTGCCGGGTCGATTATGGTAGTGAATATCAGTATCAAGTACCTGTTAAAACAAAAAAAACATTACTAGTAACAATCTCACAATCAGGTGAAACAGCAGATACCTTGGCTTCATTAAAATTTGCCAAAAAAACTGATGATCCCCTAACCCTTACTATCTGCAATGTAGCCAATAGCTCTCTTTGCCGAGAATCAGAATATACGCTATTAACCAATGCTGGACCAGAGATAGGCGTTGCATCAACCAAAGCATTTGTCACCCAGCTAGCATGCTTAAACCTCTTGCTGTTAACACTAATGGGAGCTAAAGAAGCAAAACCAAGAGGCAGAAAAAATATTGCTGCGGCATTGCTTGAGCTGCCTAGCCAATTAGAAAAAACCCTAAAAATGACAGATACATACAAAGAAGCTGCCAAATTATTATTCAAAAGGCATAGCACATTGTTCTTGGGCAGGGGTCTATATTTTCCAATTGCTCGAGAAGGTGCGCTGAAGCTCAAAGAAATTTCTTACATTCATGCTGAGGCCTATCCAGGCGGCGAGCTTAAGCATGGCCCCTTGGCATTAATCGATAAAAACATGCCAGTCATTGCTCTGGTTCCCGACAATGAGCACCTTGATAAGATCACATCAAACATTGCAGAAGTGGCAGCAAGAAAAGGCAAAGTCATCACTATTGGCCCTTTAAAGAAAACAACCCTAAATAAAGATGGTGGGCATATAAAGATCCCAAAAACACTTGATTTATTGAATCCAATTATTTGTGTGGTGCCGCTGCAGTTAATTTCTTATTATACAGCCCTATTGAAAGGCACCGATGTGGATAAACCTCGCAACCTGGCGAAAAGTGTGACGGTGGAGTAAGTTTAATCAGTGATGATGGAGTAAATAATGATTGATTTTGAAAAATACCCGATACTAGGAATACTTGTTTATGGACTTTTATTAATTTCATGCCTTCTTGAATTATCCGTAGAGTTGGGCATGCATGAGTTTGATGATTTTGCTTCCCATCATGGTTTAGCAATATTTGCTCTTGGAAGTTTATTCGCTAACTGGGATAAGATGTCGAAATCGTTGAAGGATTTTAAAAACCAAAAAAGAAAAGAGGGTTGATCAGACCAGGAATTTAACCAAGTACGTTACTGTTGAATAAATCTGAATGCCAATGTGTAGAGAACTTCAAAAAAATGATACCTTATGACAACCTGATATTGATATAGTTGAATCTACCTTTAGATATATAAAGGATAAAGTAATCCTCAAAGCAGAAGTAAATAATAATGGTACAAGAAATGATTGAATTGTTGTTCTGGAGCTTAATGGCGGTAACATGGATGGCCGTCGGCATGCATGTAGCAAAAGAATTTGTCAGGTTTGCTAATAGAGAAGATAATCAAAATTGATATGAAAAAACCCAGCCTATTCAGAAGGACAGTGATGACAACTGTAAGTGCATGGAGAAGGGTGATGGATGTTAAATATAATCCATTAAAGTACGTGCCAGATCCAAGTTTACAAGCTTATTTCATGTTGGTGTTGTTTGTTATGTGGAGCGTATTCTTTGGTTTTCTAGCAGCAAATTACCTAGGGTGGTTTGGGTACAATACACTTGCTAGTCTAATCATACATATTGGCATATTAGTGCCACTTGCATTTACCAATGCAGTCTTTGTAGATGCAGAAAGAGATGGTGCCCAATGGCTTAAG
>OZSS01000073.1_pt1 | contig 41288 bp, 33 predicted proteins | sample 1779911 | NCBI WGS metagenome assembly OZSS01 (sample SAMEA2603589, study PRJEB24840) | metagenome | biome: Water; feature: Photic zone; material: Seawater sample | place: Mediterranean Sea | collected 2013-11-12 | depth 10 m
AAGTGATACTAAAAAGGGTTTAGCCATCAAAAATAAATTTGGGTGAAGATGACTTTAAAACAATCCAAATTGGTTATTTAGCTGGCAATGCGTTGCTTTCTAAATATTTTAAAAATAAAGGACTTGCAGCTGATTTCCTAACTCAATTTATTGGCTCTGAAGAAGTAATAGCGAATGAATATGAAACCAAAATAAGTAAAGCCTATAAAAAAGTTGTAGAAGGGTATGCAGCTGGATTCAATGCTTTTGCTAAAAAACATCCAGAGCAAGTTCTAGTTAAAGAATTGTTTCCTATTACCCCACAAAAAATGCTTCGGTATGCTCAGTTGCAACTTTTTATTTCAAGCAAAGGTGATTCTTGGGTTATGAAAATCATAAATAATAAACTCAACTATGCAAATGAACAACAAACTGCTACCAAAGGATCAAATGCGTTTGGATTCAACAGTGCTAAAACGGATAACGGAAATACTTTTTTAGCCATCAATACCCATCAACCACTTGAAGGTCCTGTTTCTTGGTATGAAGCCCACTTATATAGTGATGAGGGGACAAATATTTTAGGGGCCCTTTTTGCTGGGAGTCCAAGCATCCTGACAGGTATAAATGAGAATTTAGCATGGACACATACCGTAAATCAACCTGATAAAACTGATGTTTTTGCTCTTGAAATGCATCCTTCCAAAAAACTCAGTTATAAGGTAGATGACAAGTATTATACATTAAAAGTTAAAAAAGCTACATTACAATTCACTGTTTTAGGGATTCCTATAAAAATTTCAAAAAAGTATTATGAAAGTATTTATGGCCCTACATTAAAAAACAAAACCTGTTATTATTCGGTTCGGACTCCCATTTTGAAAGAAATAAGAGCACTTGAACAATGGTGGAGAATGAATAAAGCTCAAGATTTTAATTCATTCTATGAGATTCTCAAAATGAAGGCTCTTCCTGGTTATAATATTGGATATGCAGATAAGAACGACACCATTTTTTATATTTCTAATGGACTTATTCCAAAGCGTCGATCTGGTTATGATTGGGAAAATGTTGTCCCAGGCAACACTATGAAAACACTTTGGCAAGATACCTATGCAATCGAAGAATTACCACAAGTTATTCAACCTGAAAGTGGCTATTTTTATAACGCTAATCACAGTCCATTTATATCGAGTGGAAAAAATGATACCCCAGACACTACACTCTTTGCCAAAGAAATGGGGTTTGAGGACTACGACAATAATCGTTCTATTCGTTTTAAAGAGCTCATTGAGTCAAAAGATAAGATTAGTTATCAAGATTTCAAGCGCATTAAATATGACCATTCATACCCAAAACCCTATCATTTTAGCTGGATGAATATTGATTATCTTGACTTAATTAAACCAGAAGATTATCCAGAAATAGAAACGTTAATCTCACGCGTTCAAAATTGGGACAGAAAAGCAGCAGCAAATTCGTTAGGTGCTGGAACATTTGCTTGTTTATATGATAAGTTAAAAAAGGTATATCGCAAATTACCAGAACCCAAAATAATCCCAATAACCATTTTAGTAGATGCTTTTCATCATACTAAAGAACATTTTATAAAGTATTTTGGAACGATGGACGTATCACTTGGTGATTACCAAAAACTTGTAAGAGGAGATAAAGAAATACCTATTTTTGGTCTTCCAGATGTGATCACTTCCATGGCTTCAAGACCCTACCAAAATGGACAGACTAGGGTGGTTAGTGGAGAATCCTATATTGCCTTGGTGGAATTTGAAAGGAATCAGCCAATTCCAAAGATTGAGACAGTCATTTCATATGGAAGTTCGGAGAATGCCTCTTCTCCTCATTTTGACGATCAAATGGAATTGTATGCCGCTTTTAAAACAAAACCTATGACTTTAGACAAGGATGAGGTTTACGCAAATGCAAAGCGAATTTATCATCCTCAATAAACAATTTTTTAAAGTTGTGGCTTTAATACATTTTGATAGAGGACTTCATATTGAGGAATAACTTTTGATATATCGAATTTACTTGCCTGAAGATAAGCTTGTTGTTTAAACTTCAAATGCAACTTAGTATCTGATAAAATTCTAATGGCTTCTTCTGCCATAGTGTCTACGGCACCAACAGGACAAAGAATACCCGAATAATTTTGAATATTAACTTCAGGTAGCCCACCCACATTTGTTGAGATTACTGGAACCTGATGCAACATAGCTTCTAAGGCAGCCAAACCAAAGCTTTCTTGTTCTGAGGGGAGCAAGAATAAATCAGAATAACAAAGAACTTTTTCAATCTCATCACTTTTTCCTAAAAAAACTACTTTTGATTCTAAATGGTGTTTTTCACAATAGCGCTGTGCCATTGCTTTATCTGGGCCATCACCAACCATCATTAGTTTTGCAGGAACTTTTTCTATTATTTTTTCAAATGTATTGATCACATCTAAGACACGTTTCAGTGGTCTAAAGTTGCTTATGTGTGTTATTATTTTTTCTTCTTCTTTTTCTACAAGCAAGGATCGCTTACAGGGAAGTTCTTTGCCTTCAAATTTTTTAACATCAATGAAATTAGGAATTACATGAATGTCTTTTTTAACCTTGAAAAGTCTCAATGTATCTTTTCTTAAACTTTCTGAAACTGCAGTAACGAAGTCAGAGTGATTAATGCTAAAGGTCACTGCTTTTTTATAAAAAGGGTGGCGACCGACTAGGGTTATATCTGTTCCATGTAGGGTTGTAATGATTGGGAGATGAATTCCATCATCTGCAAGCATTTTTTTGGTCATATAAGCTGCATAGGCATGAGGAATGGCATAATGAACATGTAAAACATCAATATTATAGTCATTGACTACTTGCACTAATCGGCTTGATAAGGCCAATTCATATGGTTGATATTGAAACAAAGGATAGTCTGGTACATACACCTCATGATAAAACAAATTTTGGTTTAGAGCTTCTAAACGGACAGGCTGTTTATAGGTGACAAAATGAATTTCATGCCCTTTTTTTGAGAGGGATATCCCTAACTCCGTAGCAACAACACCACTACCTCCATAGGTGGGGTAACAAACGATAGCAATTTTCAAAATCTTTTTTTTTAATCTACCAAAGCCTTATAAACAACCTCTCGCACTCTAGTGCGTATGTTGTGTTTACCCAACAGTTTATTGTCCATGGTAGGATAGGTTCTATTTGACAAAAATACAATAACCATTTCATTTTCAGGATCAGCCCAAGCATAAGTTCCCGTAAAACCGTAATGTCCAAAACTAGTTGGGGAAGGTTGCCCCCTGCAATCACTTGAGCCATCATTAAGTTCTGGTTTATCAAATCCTACTCCCCTCCTATTGTCTTTATCACAATAATAGCAAGTATTGAATTGATTGATCACACTTTTTGAAAGTAGCTTTTTTCCTCCATAATAGCCTCCTTGTATATACATTTGCAACACAACTGCTACATCAAATGCATTTCCAAATAACCCAGCATGACCCCCCACACCTCCCTGCATGGCTGCACCCATATCATGAACAAAACCATGTAAGAGTCGATTTCTAAAATAGGTGTCAATTTCACTCGGTATTACTAATGAGTCTGGTACTTTTTTATAGGGCTTATACGTCATTGTCTTCAGTTTTAATGGCTTAATTAGTAGGCTTTCTACTTGCTCATCAAGACTTTTATTCTTCTTTTCTTCCAAATATTTTTTTAATAAATAATAGGGAAGATCAGAGTAAACATAATCTAGCGAGTCTAGCAGAGGACTTTCTTTGATAGTTTGTTCAATAATTTCAATGTAATTTTTATCTAGATAAAGGTTTTTTGCCACTGGAATAGAAAAATTTTCTGTTGCGTTTGGAGAATAAAATTTAGCATCAGGCTTTGCTTCTTTAGTCAATGTCATCTTATAAAAAGGAATCCATGGAATGAGTTGAGCATAATGACTCAACATGGCCTTTAGGGTAATGTCTGCCTTATTGCTTTGCTCCCATTCAGGCAACATTTCTTTAACTTTAGTAGAAAGGCTTATTTGGTTTTTCTCAACAGCATCGATAATCAAAGGCATTGTACCGATAATTTTAGTTAATGAAGCTAAATCATATAGATGATGATTGGCAACCTTTCTTTTTTTTCTATAAGTGTGATGACCAAAACTTTTCTGATAAACAACCTGTCCACGTCGAGCCACTAGCATCTGGATGCCAGGGGTCATCATTGAATCTATTGCAATTTTGGCCAATTCATCTAAACCTTTTAGCTTCTCAGGATCAAATCCAACTTGAGCAGGGGTAGCATACCCTAATCTATCGATGGAGTCTAAAAATAATCCATGACCCACAGAATATCTTTTTTCAATACTTATTGGTAAAGTCCCATAGGTTCCAATAACTCCAAAAAGAATTTCAACACTAAGTTGTTGAGCTATGGCACTGTTTTGATAACTCCACAAAATTGCATCAATATTTTGAATTTCTGAAATCTGAGCTAAGGCATAAGGTCGGACAAATCCATTCAGTATTATCTTTTTATGCTGAGCAAGAACCTTGATTATTTCAAGTTCTTTTTCATTGAAGTTTGAGGCTTTCCATGGATTTTCATTGGAACGATGAAAACTAATAATCAATGTATCAAAAGGGGCTGTTTTAACCAATGCATTTTCTGGAGTTATATCGATGATTGTCGTAATAGGTGCAAAACGGTTTAAATGTTTCCGATATGCTACGCTAGAGGCATCTCCCAACGTAATATGGGCTAAGGAAGTTTTTTTGCTTAAAGGAAGGAGACGGTTTTCGTTTTTAACTAGTGTAATTGCCTTTGCCATTGCTTGTGCATAAAGCAAGGTGTCTTGGGGAGCGTTTAAATCTTTATACAAACCGTCAATTTTCACTGGCTTATAGTTGTGCAACCCTGCTTTATATTTTGCCATCAAAATTTTCTTTACAGAATGTGCCAATCGACTTTCTGAAACAATACCCTTCAAATAAGCTTTTTCAATAGCTTCAATGCCCTTAGGAATATCAAGTGAAATCAAGAGCATATCTTGACCAGCCTGGAAAGCTGTTAAATCAACGTTTTCTGAAGAAGAAAAATTTGCTACTCCTTTCATATTAAGAGCATCAGTCACGATCAACCCATTAAATCCCAATTCCTTTTTCAATTTTTCTTGAATTAAGGCTGTTGAAAGGGATGTAGGCAAACCATTCGGAGACCATGGGGGAACGTCGAGGTGCGCAACCATAACCGAAGTTAACCCTTCATTAATCAACTTTTTATAGGGCAGTAAAGATGTTTGATCTAAGTCACTTTGAGATATGTCTACCCTGGGCAACGTTTTATGAGAATCTTGAGCTGTATCTCCATGTCCCGGGAAATGTTTTCCTGACGTTAAAATTCCAACGTCATGGTGTCCTTTCATCAAGGCTAAGGCTTTAGTACTCACTTGCACTGGGTCTTCTCCAAATGAGCGATTGCCAATAATGGGATTATTAGGATTTGTATTAACGTCTAATACTGGACCATAACTCATATGAACTCCTAATCTTTTTTCCTGTTCAGCCATACGGCGGCCAATTTTTCTTATCAATGAGGTATCTTGAATTGCGCCTAATGTCATTTGCCAAGGAAATCGAGCAACACTATCAAGACGCATTGAAGGCCCCCATTCTGCATCCATCGCAACTAGCAACGGAACTTTAGAAGCTTTCTGAAAGGCATTAAGCCAATGGGATTGTTTTTTAGGACCACCTAAAGAAAAAATGACACCACCAATATGATGCTTTTCTATTAGCTCTTTCATTTTTTGAAAATGGAGATTATCTCTTTCACTAAATACCATTGGCATAAACAATTGCCCAATTTTTTCTTTGAGGGACATTTTGCTAAACACTTGATTAACCCATTCTTGCTGTAGTTGTTGATTGGGTTTAGGAACAGCTAAAGGGTCAAACTGTTGTGCAGATAACGAGGTGACAGTAAGAAAATAAACAAAAAAATGTTTCATTAAAAAAGGCTGTTGTGCCAACTAAATTCAGCTAAGGTCTCCCAGTTTGATAGAAAATCTCTTTTAGTTTGAACTAGGTTATTGAATACTGTAGTTGATTTGGAGAACTTACCTTGCCTAGCTAATCTTTTAAATTCATGTAAAGCAAGGTGCTTTATTTGGTCGTCCTTTTTATAGGTGATGAGCATTCTATCAAATAAATCCACTTTAAATTTCCTTTCTAATTGTTTAAGAAAATGAACAGATGCATCAATAGAACATCCACTGGCTAAATTTTTATTTTCATTGAGTCCAATAACGATAAAGTTATTGTATGGTATTGAAAAACTCGCTTCTAAGGCCTGCTGGTGGGCTGTCCACTGGGTTAAAAAAGCGATTAACTCTTGTTCAATTGCAATAACTTCTATGTCGCTTAGATGTCGGTTGGTAGCATAAATCCAAACTCTGGCCTCATTGGGTAATCGGTCAAAGGGCACATACATGTTTTATAAATTTTTGGCTTGAACAATTAGTTCTGCTATGTCTAAAACTTTCACTTCCTCTTCTTTGTGATTATTTTTGATTCCATCACGCATCATGGTTTTACAAAAAGGGCATCCAGTGGCAATATAATTAGGTGCTGTGTCTAGAGCTTCTTTTGTGCGAATTAGATTAATTTCTGTTTTTCCTTCTTCAGCTTCTTTAAACATTTGAGCTCCACCGGCACCGCAACATAGCCCTTTGGATTTACAACTTTTCATCTCAGTTAGAGCCAGTTGGAGACTCTTTAGTAAATGACGAGGAGCTTCAAATACTTGATTAGCTCGACCTAAATAACATGGGTCATGGTAGGTTATTCGTTTACCCTTAAATGTTGTTTCTGAAATTTTAAGTTTCTCTGTTTCTAAAAGATGCTTTAAAAATTGGCTATGATGGTAAACTTCATAATGCCCATCAAGGGCAGAATATTCATTTTTTAGTGTGTTAAAACAGTGAGGACATGTGGTTATGATTTTTGTGACCCCGTAGTGGTTTAGGCGCTCAATATTTTGTAGGGCTTGGGCTTGAAATAAAAATTCATTTCCAGCTCTTTTGGCTGGATCTCCGGTACAACTTTCTTCGTCTCCCAAAACTGCAAAAGAAGTTTGGGTGTGTGAAAGGATTTTAACAAATGCCTTTGTTACACTTTGCGCTGCTTCATCAAAACTACCTGCACAGCCTACCCAAAAAACCACTTCTGGAGACTCTCCCCGGGCATGAAGCTCTGCTAATGTGTTGATTTTTATTTCTGTAGACATCGTTTAATGTTGGTCTTTACCATCGTCGAAAACTTCGATAGTAACCTCTTTTTCAATTAACTCAGTAAATTTTCCATTATAACGTGTGGCTCTTACCAGATGATTATCTATCCAGTGATAGTTTCCACCACGAGGTTTACCCATCAAAAGACTGTGGTATTTGAAGCCATTCGATTTCAACCATTTTTCGGTTACCTCTCGGTGGGATTCTACTCTGGAAGTGAAAAAACAAATCAAATGACCATTGTCATACCACTTATTTAAAGTTTTCAATGCATCAGGGTATACTTTTGCAGTGGCCATGCGGTCTGGTTCTTCGTTTGGAATATCATCACAGATAGTACCATCAATATCTATCAAATAGTTTTTAATTCCTGGTGGTAGCACTGGACTCACATCCTCCCCTTTTTCTATTTTTCGATGTAAATAATTTTCTGCTTCTTCTCGTTGCATATTTATTCTATTTGTTTATTAATTCTTGACTCCAGAGTAATCGATCTTTTTGTGAATATGGCCAGGGGGCTCCATTATTTTCGATGTTACTCATCATATTATTTAATTCAGCAGGAGCGGCAGACTGTTCCATAACCAGATATTTTCTCATATCCATAATAATTGATAATGGATCAATTGCAATAGGACAGGCTTCAACACAGGCATTACAGGAGGTACAAGCCCAAAGTTCTTCACGCGATATATAGCCGTCCAGCAAATATTTTTCTGTTCCATTAGCTTCTTTTTTATTGTCTAAAGAGGCCAATCGATCACGGGTATCCATCATAATTTTTCGAGGTGAAAGCTTTTTTCCGCTTAAATTTGCAGGACAAACGTCTGTGCATCTTCCACACTCCGTGCAACTATAGGCATTCATTAATTGAACCCAATTCAAGTCAGTGACATCTTTAGCACCAAATCTTTCTGGGATTTCTTCTGGTGACCCTTCATCTGTGGGGAAATTGAGCAGCATTTTTACCTCTGAGGTGATTGAACCATCCACTGGAAAAGATCCGTAGGGTTTTAAATTGGCATAATAAACGTTTGGAAAACCCAAAAGAATATGTAGGTGTTTGGAATAATACAAATAGTTTAAGAAAAATAATATTCCTAGAATGTGTAACCACCAAAAGGAACGCTCAAAAAGAACAAGCATCGTAACACTTAGACCGTCAAAAAGAGGAGTTAAAAATTGAGAAATTGGAAAGGCTCCTGCTGTCAAATAATCTGGATGTTGCCCTTGTAAAAGACTATCTGTGGCGTTCATACTTAAAAAAAGAAACATAAGTACAATCTCAAAGTAGAGTATATAATCAGCATCTTTTTTGGGCCATCCTTTCATCTCTGGCTTCCAAAAACGTTGAAGTCTAATCAGATTGCGTCTTATCCAGAAAACAATAGCTGCTAATAAAACACCAAAGGCTAAAATTTCAAAACTCCCAATCAAGAAAGCATAACTAGACCCAAGGATAGGTGCAAATAGGCGATGCGTCCCCAAAAGGCCATCTAGTGTAATTTCAAAAAGTTCAATATTAATTATAATGAAACCAAAATATACTACAAGGTGCAATATGCCAGAAACGGGTTTACTTAACATTTTGTTTTGTCCTAAGGCCAAATACAAAACATGACGCCAACGGAGTACTTTTTGATCGTTTCTACTTACCGGTCTTCCTTTTAAAATGTTTTTTCTAATTCGTTTTAAATTAAAAAGAAAGAACCCTAACCCAATGGCTAGCACAATCAAAAAAAATAGCTGAGCTAATTTTTCCATAATGTTTTATTCATTCGTTGGTTTTTCTTTTCGACCAAAAAGTGAGAAATGGACATAGCGTTTAGGATGTGCTTTTAGATCCTTTAAGAGAGCTTCAAGGGCTTCTGTTGAAGCATTGATATGATAATAAAGAGAATCGTTTTTGATCAATTGCCCTATGGTTCCCTCACCTTCAGCAATTGGTTGTGTTATTGCGGTTAAATTAGTAACAAGAAATTGAATTTCATTGGCTGTTTCTCCCCATCGGATTGCAGCAAGAGAATCTGTCATTTTTTCTAGATTTGAAGTAGTGCCTTCTACATTTTTTAGAGTAGCTTTTAAAGCGGCTTGATTATCATCAACCACTGTCACCATTCTCGATGAAATGTCATTAATACTCTCTATGGTAGTAGTCAAATTCTTTAATAAAGTTTTTAAATTGTCTTGTGTTTCATAGTTCATGACATTACTCACTCCAGCAAATAAAGAATCGGCACTAGTTAGCATGTTTTCGATTTTGCTTTGAAGTGGTGCAATTTGCTGATTGATAAGCTCGGTGAGGCCAGGTTTTATTTTAGAGGGCAATTGGTCTCCCTCTTCAGCCAAAGAACCTGTTTCTGCAGGAACAATTGAAATTGCTTTACCTCCGATTAAACCCGATTCATAGAGCAAGGCGTCACTTTCTTTTGAAATATCTATATCCCCTCTAAGAGAAAGATCTACTCTAACCCCAGAAAAATCGGGTAAGATGTCAATCTTGGTAACTTTGCCTACATCCATACCATTGATGGTAACTTTGGCTCCCACTACGAGGCCTTCGACATCTTCATAAATCGCAAAAAGATTTTTGTCATTATCAAATATTGAAGTTCCTTTTAAATAATTGAACCCGAAAATGAAGGCAACTGCGCCTAAAAGGACAAGAATTGCTGTTTTAATTTCTCTGGAAAGATTCAATTTTTTGCGTTTTTATTGTTTTACAAAATTACAATTAATTTTAAGACCATAAGAGCTGTTTTCAAGGCAAAACAGATTTGATATCCACTTTTTTTCCATCCTTGAAGGCCACTAGAAAAGCTCCCTTAAAGCCTTTTTTTTGTGCTTTTGTTTGTAACTTTTTGGCTCCTTCAATAGTTTTAGATTGGCTATAATAATAGCGATAGATCTTACCCTCTTTTTGTCTTTGAATGGGTTTTAAGCCTTTGAAGTTATATGGTTTAGTTGCAATAGATTTTTTGCTAGCTGCTATTTGAACTGAGAAATAAATAGTTGAAATATCTTTTTTTACATTTTTTACTAGTTCACTTTTTGGCTTATTATTCTCAATAGGGTTTTCTGAAGAAACACTACTATACAAGAAATTTCTATAATTAATAACAGCATCGGCAATAGTTGATGATATTTGCTGTTGTCCTTTAGTAGAGTTTAAATAGGCCCCCTCTTTAGGATTTGTCAAAAAACCAGCCTCTACAAGGACGCTTGGCATATAGGTATACTTTAAAACCACAAAACCAGCTTGTTTCACAGTTCTATCTTTGCGAGATAAATTACTTATAAAACTCTGTTGAATGGTATTTGCTGCCACTATACTTTGGTCTAAATAGGTCTCCTGCATGAGCAACAAGCTAATGACTGATTCTGGATTATTCGGATCAAATCCATCATATTTTTGTTCATAATTCTCTTCTAAAAAAATAACTGAATTTTCTTTTTGTGCTATTTGAAAGTTCCGATCGTTTGCATGAAGCCCTAACACAAAAGTCCCAGCGCCGTAAACCGAAGATTGACTGAACGAATCACAATGGATTGAAATGAATAAATCTGCATCTGCTTTGTTCGCAATATTGGCTCGTTCAATGAGATCTACAAAAACATCCTTTTTTCGGGTATAGATGACTTTTATACCATTTTGCTTTTCCAGCAAACTTCCAATAGTGAGGGCAATATTTAAGGCAATTTTCTTTTCATAATAGCCATTTCCTCGATTTCCTGTATCTCTTCCTCCATGTCCAGCATCTAAGACCACTGTAAAGGTTTTGTCTTGTGCATAGACTGAATAAAAGAGTGTGCTAACAACTAAAAACAACAAAGTAGAAGATGAGATTATAGATGGCAACCTCATCAGCCTAAAACGCCTTGTTAGTGAACAATATGCGTTAAAATCCATTTTCATCCTCAAAATTATGATTAATTTTGGCTGTGGGTAAACTATTAGTCACAAATTTAGGCCTAAACAACTTGCAGTCAAAACCGTTTCATTATATATTTTTTTGTTTGCTTCTATGCGCCCTTAGCATCAAGGCTCAAAACAGTGTAGTAGACAGTTTGGTTCAAGACAGCTTGTCAACAAAAGAGAAAGAGCCTTTGCTTCTAGAAAAAGTCAACTATAAAGCAAAAGATTATGTGCGCATCAATCGAGCTGAAAACAAGCTTTATTTATACGACGAAGCAGAACTATATTATCAAGACATTGAGCTAAGGGCTGGCATAATTGTGTTAGACTACAAAACCAACGAAGTCTATGCAGGAAGAATTGTTAAAGACTCTGTTTTGGTGCAAAATCCCTATTTTATTCAGGGTGGAAACCAAGTAAATCCAGATTCAATACGTTTTAATTTTGACACCCAAAAAGCATTGATTTGGAATTCTAAGTCAGGTCAAAATGGGATGGATATTTTTGCCCGTATCACCAAAAAAGAAAATGATTCTGTTTATTATATAAAAGATGCACGAGTGACTACAGCCGGTAAACTCCTTGGTGACGAACAAGAAGGTATTGATTATTATTTTAAAATACGGAAAGGAAAAATCATACCCGGAGGAAAAATCATCACTGGTTTTACTAATATGTTTATTGCAGATATTCCTACTCCAGTAGCACTTCCTTTTGCCTATTTCCCATCTGCAAAAGCAAAGCCCACCGGGCAATCTGGGTTTATTTTTCCTTCTGTTGGAGAGAGTAATGTTAGAGGGTATTACATTCAAAATGGAGGCTATTATCTGAGCTTTTCGGAATTTTTTGATTTTCGTTTTACGGGTGACTACTATACAAATGGAAGCTATGGTTTTCAAAGTAGTAGTCAATATTATAAGCGGTATAAATTTAAAGGTAATATAAACATTCGCTATGAAAATTTGATACAAGAAGAACGAGGACTTCCAGGATACGGAAAGTCAACAGTCTTTAATGTTCGATGGTCTCATAGTAAAGATACTAAATCAAGTCCTAATTCAAATTTTTCAGCTTCTGTCAATTTTGGTAGTAGTGACTACTATCAGCGTTCTATCAATCAACTTAATGCAGCGAATTTTTTAAATAATAATTTAAGTTCTTCTATTTCCTATCAAAAAGTGTTTCCAGAATACCCAAGGGTAAATATTTCTTTAACCACAGCACTTTCTCAAAACTCTCAGTCGAAACAGGTAAACCTCACCTTGCCTACCCTGCAAGCCAATATGGAGAGGATTTTTCCTTTTGCACCAAAAAATGGGCCAAAAAAAGGAATCATTCAAAACATAAATTTTCAATATACGGCTCGTGCCGAAAATAGAATCATAACCACAGAAGAAGACCTATTTAGTTCCGAGATGTTTAAAAATTCTAACGGGGGGGTTCAGCACACCATTCCTATCAGCACGAATTTTAAAATCTTAAAATACATCAGTGTTACAGCTAACGGGAATTATAATGAAATTTGGACACCTAAAACCATCAAATTTCAAAATTATACTCCAGAAGCTGGCAGAGCTGTTAAAGACACATTAAGTGGTTTTGATGCTTTCAGGCAATACAACTATGGCCTTTCTGTTGGTTTTACACTTTACGGGACAGTAAATTTTAAAGAGGATAAAAAAATTCAATCCATTCGCCACACCCTTAGACCTTCTGTCACTTACAGTACACGCCCTAGTTTAGAAAAATATTATGATACTTATATAGTAGATGCAGAGGGCAATACGGCTGAATACACTCGTTTTCAAGGGGGTCTCTTTGGAACACCCTCAAAAGCCTACTCAAATAGTATGGGGATTTCGATTGCCAATAATTTTGAAGCGAAGGTGGTAGATAAAGATACAGCGGCAACAGACCTCAAAAAAATTGTGTTATTAAATAACCTTAACATATCCACCTCCCACAATTTTGCTGCCGACTCGCTTAAATGGAGCCCCGTTCGAATGGGCACAGGGATGAGTTTTCTAGACAGTAAATTAAGTATAAACGTAGCAGGTACTCTTGATCCCTATACTTTGAATGAAAATAATGTTCGAATCAATAAATATCATATAACTAATGGAGGAGGGTTATTAAGATTAACAAGTGGGAATGTGAATTTAAACTATTCCTTTTCTAATGAAGACTTCAACGATCAAGAAAATGAAGAGGTCATAGAAGAAAATACTTCTGGTGGCGGGAGAGATGACGACCTTTTTGGGCAACCTACAAACTTTTCAGACCAGCGAATGAGTAATCAAGAACCGGCCGAAACAAAAACATACCCAAGTTATCGAACAAAAATACCTTGGAACTTAAAACTTGCCTATTCGCTAACCTACAATAATTCTAGAGGGCAAAAAGATTTTTCGAATAATTCCTTAATGGTTTCAGGAAATTTTGAATTAACCCCCAAATGGAAAGTAGGTGCCTCATCAGGATATGATTTTAAAGGGAAAGGAGTTACCTATACACAATTTCGGTTTGATCGTGATCTAAAAAGTTGGCGGCTTAATTTTAGTTGGGTTCCATTTAGCGACAGGGCATCTTGGAATTTCTTTATTGGTATAAAATCAGATTTATTGAGTGATATTAAATATGAAAAGCAGAGGGAACCAGACCTAAATAGATAAATACGCTAAAAATGAAGAAAGAAATTATTAAAACACCACACGCCCCTGCACCAATTGGGCCTTATAATCAAGCTATCAAAGTTGACGATACGCTTTATGTTTCAGGACAAATTGGTCTTGACCCCAAAACCATGGCTTTTGTCAATGAGAGTATTGAAAAAGAAACAGAGCAAGTGATGCAAAACCTTTCTGCTGTTTTGAAAGCAGCGCAAATGAGTTTTGAAGATGTCGTTAAGACTACAATCTTTTTAGACAATATGTCCCATTTTCAAAAAGTCAATGCCGTTTATGGAAGCTATTTTGATGAAAATATTGCTCCTGCTCGTGAGACAGTAGCAGTCAAGACGTTGCCAAAAAATGTAAAAGTTGAAATTTCAGTAATTGCTATTGCATCAAACAATTAGACTCTTGATGCCTTTTCTTTATGAAAATTGACTAGCTCGTCAATAGGACGTTGAACTATGCTGCCCAGTCTCAACTTATTTTTTTGAAAAGAAAGTTCAATTTCATCTTTTAAGAAGTAGGCAATAGACCCAATAAAATGAACAGGCACTTCTCTAGCATCATCAAACTGTAAAATTTGATGTTCTATGAAGCGTTGTAGGCCATCTGCTATAATGCTTTGAAAGACGGCATTTGACTTGTGTTGAATCAAAAACTTACTAAAAGTGGCTAAGTAGGTATTAGGGTTTTCTCGACGATAAATGTTTTCTTTGACTGTGTCTGGATTGAGATCATACTCTTTTTCGAATTTAGAGGCCAGTTCTTGAGACATGGTTTTGAAATAATAACTTCTAATCAGTTGTTTGCCAAAAAAATTACCGCTAGCCTCATCCATCAAAATGTAGCCCAAGGAAGTTACACGCTGCTCAATATTTTCACCATCATAATATGAACAATTAGAACCTGTCCCTAAAATACAAACAATCGCAGGTTCACCTATCGACACTGTTGCATAAACAGCTGCATAGGTATCTTCTTTTATTATAAATTCGGAATTAATAAATATTTCTTTAAAAACGCGTTCAATTCTTTTTTGAGGGGATGGAACACCACAACCCGCACCATAGAAATAAAGATGAGTTACTTCCTTCCGGTTTTGATAAAGGTCAAAGTTGTTGATTATTCGTTCAGACAAAATGGCACTGGAAAGCACTTGAGGATTCAAACCAAGTGTCTGAGTAGCAAACAAAACATCACCTGACGGATTCATTGCAATCCAATCTGTTTTGGTAGAACCACTATCGACAACTAATATCATTCTCTGAGAGAATTACAATGAATATATATGCTTGGCTAAGTCAAGCAGTTTGTTTGAATAGCCACACTCGTTATCATACCAAGAAATAATTTTATAAAAATTGGCATTCAACTCCATTCCTGCGCCAGCATCAAAAATTGAGGTTCTGATATCGCCTACAAAATCTTGTGAAACCAAGGGCTCTTCAGTATAGCCTAAAATGTTTTTCATTTCATTTTGAGAAGTTGAGAGCATTTTAGCTTTGATATCATCATACGATGTACTTTTCTCTAGACGGACTGTTAAGTCAACAACAGATACGTTCGCTGTGGGCACACGAAACGCCATGCCTGTTAATTTTCCTACTAAAGAAGGAATCACTTTTGTTACTGCCTTGGCTGCTCCTGTTGAGGCAGGGATAATATTCAATAAAGAACTTCTACCTCCTCTAAAATCTTTTCTTGATGGACTATCTACAGTAAATTGAGTGGCTGTTGTAGCATGAACAGTTGTCATTAATCCTTCTTCTATACCATAATTATCATTTAGCACTTTAGCTATTGGAGCAAGACAATTTGTAGTACAAGAAGCATTTGAAACAATGGTTTGATCTGATGTGGCTTCAAAATGATTTACTCCCATAACAAACATAGGTGCATCTGCTGAAGGGGCAGAGATTACTACTTTTTTTGCTCCTCCGTCAAGATGGGCTTGTGCTTTATCCAAGGTAGTAAATATCCCTGTGCATTCTGCCACAACCTCAACACCTAAATCTCCCCAACCAATGGTAGCAGGATCACGTTCAGCTGTGATTTTGATTCTTTCACCATCTACAATCAAATCATTGCCTTCAACTGCTACCGTTCCATCATATGATCCATGAACAGAATCGTATTGAAGTAAATATGCTAGATGGTTAACATCCAATAAATCATTAATTGCAGTTACAGTAATATCGTTTTGCTTCATTGCGGATCGAAAAACTAAACGTCCTATTCTTCCAAATCCATTAATACCTATGTTCATTGCTGAGTAAAATTTTAAGTTAAACTTTATATGGTGAGTATATCAGATACTCGAATCAAATCTTTGCTAATTTTTGATTTTCCTTTTATAGCGTCTTGCAGTGGATAGAGGGTCATTTTTTCATGCATGAGCCCAACCATCATATTAGTTTTTCCATCGATTATAGATTCAACGGCATGCACGCCCATTCTTGAGGCTAAAACTCGATCAAAGCAGGAAGGAGCACCTCCTCGTTGCATGTGTCCCAATACAGACACCCGAACCTCATAATAAGGCATATTTTGCTCCACATATGAAGCTATTTCAAAAACATTTTTACCCGTCTTATCACCTTCCGCTATCACAACAATACTTGACTGTTTCCCTGTCTTTTCACTTCGCTTTAGCGACTCTAACAGACGATCCAAGCCCATGTCTTCCTCAGGAATTAAAATTTCTTCTGCTCCTGCGCCAATACCTGCATTTAGTGCTATATGACCCGCATCACGTCCCATGACCTCAACAAAAAATAATCGGTTGTGTGAAATAGCTGTATCTCTAATTTTATCAATAGCTCCAATTACAGTGTTTAAAGCTGTATCATATCCTATTGTTGAGGTGGTACCACTAATATCATTATCTATTGTGCCGGGAATGCCGATGACTGGTATATTGTGTTCTTTTTGAAAAACCATTGCCCCTGTGAAGGTTCCATCACCTCCAATAACAATTAGCCCATCAATTTTATGTTTTTGTATATTTTTTAAGGCCTTTTCTCTTCCTTCTATTGTTCTAAATTCTAGACAGCGTGCAGATTTGAGAATAGTACCTCCTTTATTTACAATATTGTTAACGCTACGAGCATTCATTTCTTCAAAATCCCCATCAATTAGCCCCTGATATCCTTTGTAAACAGCAAAACAAGTAATGTTGTGAAACACAGCGGTACGAACCACCGCTCTAACAGCAGCATTCATTCCAGGGGCATCGCCTCCAGAAGTTAAAACTGCAATACGATTGACTTTGCTTTTCATTCGTTTAAATTCGCGCCAAATTTAAGGATTAAATTTACAGTGACGAAAGGTAATTATAGTTTTAATTGAAATCTAATAATTAAAAAAATTAATTTTTATTGATGAAATCTATGCTGTTTTCTTCTTGGACTTCAACTGTAACAGAAGGTAATTTATTTTCTTCTTTTGTAGGGTTTTTTATGATTTTTTGAATTAATGTCCCAAAGGTATCAAAATCCACTTCATAGGAGAGCCCAACTCCTTGTGTGTAGCCTAATTCATCTCCTATATATCGAAATTCATTTTCTTTATTGAAAACTTTTGCCTTTAACGTGCCGTCTTCATTTAATATAAAATCTATTTGAACATTCCCTACCACAAGGGTTTGCTCTACACCCCCAACAGGAACACCAATTTTACCGTTGAGGAGTATTTTTTCACTCAATTTTGTGGAAAGTGTGAAACCGAGTCTATCGGCCGTAGCAATATCCAAAAGAGCGCTTTTATCACCTTGAAGATAATCTACTCCGATTTGAAGTTTATTATTGTCTTCGTTTAATAAACTTGAAAATATATCTGATGCTTTTTGGTATAAATTATTAGTGATCCCTTCCATTGAAACACTCACTTCATTGATGAATATTCCTTGGGAAAGAAGAGAGAGCGCTTGCAACTGTCGTCGTTGTGGGTCAGCAAGTCTGTAGTTTATTTCGGAGGCTACGGTTCCACTTGTATTTGGAAATTGTATTTCAAAAAGTGGATCGTCTGGTTTGAGGAGGTTGCCTTGTAGTTGAATTAACACTTCTGTGGGTATTTTTTTATTGAAATTTGGATTGTCTAGCATCAGTGCTGGATTAGCTCCTCCGGGCACTTCATAAAGGGCTTCAATATTCATTTGAGCACTGAGGGGATCACCTTCCCACACGATAGTTCCACCGGGTTTTACATTGAATTTTTTATCTATTACACCTAAATTTTTAAAATTATAAATACCGTCATAGGTTATAAAATCCCCCCACATATTAAATTTTCCAAGGGTGTTGATTTCCATAAAAAGACTTCCTGCTCCACGTCCTTTGAGAAAACTCCCTGTTTCTTGGTCAATCACAATTTCTATTTCAGCATTTGGATCAACATCTAATTCAAAGTTCATTTCTACACCACTAATCTCATCTTGTGCTAAGTTGATTTCAACACCTGAAGGTTCATTTGAACGAACACTTTTATTAACCAATTCGATATATGAAGTGTCGGCTAATCCATAATCTTCAGACCAAGGAATCTTGATAGATGTGCCCTTTTCGGTTCTCCCTGTTACCGTTATATTTAAGTTTTTAAATGGGCCCTCTAAGAATATGTCACCATTTAAATAGCCATCACCATAAAATAATACTTCAGGTTCATCAAGTTTATTCAGCAGCATAATTCTTGAGGATTTAGCGGCTAAAGAGGTATTCCAATCCTTAAAATTATTATGATTAATTTTTCCTTTAAGCTGTGCTCTTGTTTGTTCTTTGCTATCAACTAATTCTAATGGGGTAAAATCAAAAGTTTGTTCATACAAATTAACTTTAGCCTCACTAATAGAGTAGTCAGTATTTAGGTAAGGTACGCCAATACCTGCCTGTCGAAGATTAAGCTGACCGTTGTGGTTTAATTTACTAAGTGGTCCCCAAACATTTACATCTCCGGTTAAATTTCCTCTTATTTTATCTACTGCCTTTTTCCCCAGAGGTGACAGAAAACCAATCTCAAAGTCATTAAAGTTAAAGTCAAGATTGAGTTTCGGATCGTTCTTTCCTAAAATAGTTCCCTTTCCTTGAAATCGAATTAGATTTTGATCAACCAGACTCATTTGGATTTGATATGAATTTAATTGGGTATTTCCATTCGCATTAAACGTAAGGTTTCCCATCGTTTGTCCATTCACATTTGAGTCTTTCCACTCTCCATCCAGTAGCAATTTATTCTCTTCTGGTGATTTGATGTATTCCATTGAAATGCCAATAAAACCTGTGGTTTTAAAAGTATCTTTTTGTGGAATAAATGCTTCCCACGGAAGGTTTTTTGTATCTAAAGAGAGTGAGAGTCTTTCTTCACCTTGCCAAGACCCCGAGGATCGCAGATAGGAAGTTCTAGAGTCTGATTCTAACGAAAAGTTATTCCACTCAAGTCGCTTATTTTCTGAGTCATATAGGATTTTTTGCATTTTGCTGTTTTGGGGATTCAGCTTCCATTTTGTGTCTTTAAATGTCAGATCAGAATTTTGAATACCAAAAACTATCTTTTTATCCATATCCAGAGTATGATAAAAATTAATAGCAAAGGGGGAATTATCGAGGCTGCGGCTAAATTCTGATCTAAAATATAGGGTGTCTTTTAGTGAAGTGCTTATTATATTGAAGTCTTTAACTTTTTCGTTTTTATAAACTAATTCATCAACACTGAGATAGGTATTATAAATAGGATTTTGAGTATCCAATTGAAAATGAATATTTTCAAAATTAAAATCTTCCCAATTGAAAAAGGGAGAATCAACAATAATTTGAGATTGTTTTTTCGTGCTATTAATCTTACCACTAATATTTATATTTTGTTTTGCTTGGAGTTTTGGATAAAGCGCGTTTAATATCTTTTCGTATATAGTAACATTGAATAGGAGTGATTGTTTGGATTCAATTTTAATTTCGGGCAGAAAAGTGTATACCTCAGACAAAGCATTTTGAAATAAAGGGAGCAAAGTTTCATTCTTATAGTTCCCTTTCATTTTGAGTTGTATAATGTCTTGGTTTTTAATCTCTAAAACACGTTCCTCGTCTTCAGTTTTTTGATTCAAAGTGAATGGACTAAAATAAAGTGTGTCGACAGCTGTTTCTAATGATAGAGAAGCACCTGTTAATGAACCTGTCATATTGTTTAAATTACTACCAGAAATATTACCCAATAAAATTCCTTCAAATAAGGCCTTTCCACCCCCTAAGTTTTTTGAAAAATAATTAAGATCAAGAACTTCAATATTGACTGCTGTTGCAATTTTTGGCAAATCCAATGAATGATCAAAAACCAAATCACTTTTTAGTGAAAGAAATTCTGAGGTTGTTGAGATAGAGCTATTGAGTTGTTTGTCCTCATAACTACCACTTCCATTGAAAGTGATTAGCTTTTTTTTGTTTTGAAATACCTTCAATTGCTTTAGTTGCCAAGAGCCCTTTAGGTCTTCTAGGGTTCTTCCTTCACCTTTACACTTTAAATCTCCTGAAAGATAAATAGAAGAGGTTGAAGCATTAGCAAAACGGTTCATGTTAATTCTCTTCACTTTTGTTTCTATGTCGAAAGAGTCGTTATAATCTTCTTTAAAAAGAAATCCTTTTCCAATATGACCTTTTACAGAGGCTGCAAACCAATCGCTCACCACCGAAAAATCATAATCAATTTTTGAATTTTCAAGTTCTAATTGACCCTCAAAATTAATCCTGTCTTGTGGATTAAAATTTGATACTAATGAACGATCTAAAGGAATTACGATTTTTTTTGGAGCTAAATCTTTAACGTAAAATTGAAGATTCAAATTTAAGTTCTCAAGTTTATCGAGGTTTATCGCATTTCCTTTAAGGGCAATAAAACCCCATTCACTATGTAAAGCTAAGGTGTCAAGTATAAAGTTTTGCAGGTTTCCTTTTCCATATATTGAACCACTAATTTTGGGCCATGAGATTCTATTTGCTTGTTTTTTAAACCATTTATTTGGCTCAACAGAAATACTATCCAATTCAATTGTCAACTCTGCAGAATCTTTCCAGTTTGTTAGGCTATTTATACTATCCTTAAGTGAAAAATTTCCTGCTATATATTCATTGTTGGTTTTGACTTCAAGCGCTTTTAAATTGATTTCTTTTGGAGAATAGTCAAATAAAAATTGCCCCTGTGAAAATTCAGTGCCCTTAAGTGATTCTACTCCTGAGAATGACACTATCTGACCTTCCATATTTTTACCTGAAAGAATTAGATTTTTTGCCTTTAGATTGACTTCTTGAAGTTGAAAACTTTTCTTCTGTTTTTCCTCTTTATTTTTTTGGTGATAAAGACCCTTACTTATTTCAAGTGTATTTATCGAAACGGGAGCAGCAGTTGAATCATTATTTCTTTTGTTGAATAGGCTTATAAATTGACTTAGGGCATCCTTTTTTTCCCCTTCATATTGTGTATTTGTTATTTGTATATTATCGAGGAAAAGTGAGTGCAGTTGAATTTTTCCGTCCAAAAGGGTATTTAGATCTACGAGTGAAAGGCGAATGTTGTTCACATAGGCTAACGTATCCGCATGATGGTCTTCAATGTATAGGCCATTTAATGAGGCTTTACCATCTAAATCAATTGTAAATTGATTTAAGGCAAAATTGGTCTCAAAATTAGTATTAATTCGTGCTGTAAAGCGTTGTGCTAAAAGAGTCTGAACCTTCGCAGTTGATAATAAAAGTGATAGCAGTAAAACTAAAAATGTTAGACTACTGAGTAGGATCAATGCTATTTTATAAGATCGTTTAATTGCTTTACTATAACTTTGTTATTAAATTATAATCTTGTCAAAGACACCCTTTATATTAGCGATAGAATCTTCTTGTGACGATACTGCTGCTGCTGTTCTTCAAGGCAGTCATGTATTATCTAATTGCATCGCCAATCAAGAGATACATAAACAATATGGTGGTGTTGTTCCAGAATTAGCTTCTAGAGCACATCAATCCAATATTGTGCCAGTAATACATCAAGCTCTTCGACAAGCAAATATCGACAAAAAACAAATAGGAGCAATTGCATATACACAAGGTCCTGGTCTTTTAGGTTCTCTTTTAGTTGGAGGGGCGTTTGCCAAATCTTTAGCAATGGCATGGCAGATACCCCTTCTAGAAATTGACCACATGCAAGGACACCTTTTAGTTCACTTTATAAAAGAGGTGCATCTAAGCCCTCCTGAATTTCCATTTATTGGTGTTACACTATCTGGAGGTCACACACAACTAGTTTGGGTAGAAGACTATTTTAAAATGACCGTCTTGGGAACAACCTTAGATGATGCAATTGGAGAAGCCTTTGATAAATGTGGAAAACTCCTAGGACTCCCCTATCCTGCTGGACCTGAAATTGATCGACTGGCAAAAAAAGGAAATCCATTTCGCTTTAAGTTTCCCAAACCAAAAGTTCCAAATCTTGATGTGAGTTATAGTGGTATCAAAACCGCTTTTATGAATTTTATAAATAAAGAAAAAAATAAAAACAGACAATTTATAAAGGAAAACCTAGCGGATCTTTGTGCTTCACTTCAAAAAACTTTGATAGAAATTATTATTGAAAAAATCGAACTAACTGTAAATTCAAAGCAAAATTATCGGGTCGTTATTGGAGGGGGTGTTGCTGCCAATAGTGGTCTTCGGAATATATTGATAGAGAAACAAAAAAAAGAGCGCTGGGAAGTGTTTATTCCGCCATTGGCCTATACTACAGATAATGCAGCCATGATAGGTATAGCTGGATATTTCAAATTCCTTTCACAAGAATTTGGTGACTTGAGTTCCTCCTCTAATGCACGGCTAAAATTTTAGACATGGATCTCTTTTTCAATCCTACATTGACAAAAAAAACATTGACGGTAGAAGTATCTTCTGATGAAAGTTTTCATTTGGCAAAAGTGTTAAGAAAAAAAGAAGATCAATCAATTCGTCTCACCAACGGCAACGGTATTGAATGGAAAGGGATATTAACAAGAGTAAACCAAAAAGCTTGTGAGGCAAAATGTGTAGAAATAATTGAACACCACAAACCTAACTACAGTCTTCATTTGGGCGTAGCACCTACAAAAAATATGCAACGATTTGAATGGCTCATCGAGAAAGCAACTGAAATTGGTGTGACCAAAATAACCCCTATTTTATGCCAATTTTCAGAACGAAAAATCATAAAACATGAGCGACTACAAAAAATAATTGTTGCTGCACTTAAACAATCACAGCAATTTTATCTTCCTCATTTAGGGGCTCTTACTCCTTATGAAGAGTTTTTGCATACAATTGATAGGGATGGATTTATTGCCCACTGTTATCCAACTCCAAAAATCTTGCTGGATAATATAGATAGTAAAGATTTGTCTAAAAATATACATCTCCTAATTGGCCCTGAAGGAGATTTTTCTCAAGAGGAAGTGCAAAAAGCATCAACAAATAAAATTCAAGCTGTTAGTTTGGGTGAAACCCGATTGAGAACAGAAACGGCAGGATTGATAGCCGCGCATAGCCTTTTATTAAAATTGAAAGAACATTTATAAGTTTTCTTACCTTTAAACCGTGGAAGCAAATACTATAGCTAAAGGAATTGTCAAAGGGGTGCTCCAAGTAGCAGGTATAGCCATAATTTGTTGGCTTTTTTTACAACTCCAATCTCTTTTTACTTATTTGGGAGTGGCTGCTGTTTTGACCCTTATGGGCAGACCCCTGAATAAATTTTTAAATAAAAAGTTAAAATTAAATTCAGCACTAGCCACTTCGCTAACACTCTTAGTTTTATTAGCAACTCTTTCTGGAATTATTTCTTTATTTGTTCCCCTTCTCACTCAACAAAGTGAAAATCTCTCCCTTCTCGATGTAAGTGCTCTAGAACGTGATTTGGATGCGTTGCTGATTCAATTGAGCAATTATTTCCAAATCGATAATGCGCTGTGGCTTCAACAGCTTTCTGCTAATAACCTCTTGCAAAATGTTAATTTCGAACTCCTTCCTGAGCTATTAAATCAAATATTAGATTTGTTAGGAGGTTTTACTATTGGCCTTTTTTCGGTGGTATTTATTCTGTTTTTCTTTTTGAAAGACAGTAACCTAATGGAACGGATGATTTTGACAACCATTTCCTCTAAAAATGAAAATCGCGTTGCAAAATCAATGGAAAAAATTAAAAACTTGCTTTCTCGATATTTTTTAGGAATAGTCCTTCAAATAAGTATACTACTTATTATTTATACGATAGTTTTATTCAGTTTTGGAGTAGAAAATGCTTTTGTTATCGCTTTTCTCTGTGCACTATTAAATATTATTCCCTATTTAGGTCCAATCATAGGGGGTATATTAATGCTGCTCCTCACTATGAGTAGCTTTTTAGGAGCAGATTTTAGCAGTGTGATTTTACCTAAAAGTATTTATGTAATGATTGGTTTTGTCATTGGACAACTGATCGATAACTTTTTTAGTCAACCCTACATTTTCTCCAAAAGTGTTAAATCACATCCCTTGGAAATATTTTTTGTTATTCTTGCTGCAGGCACCCTCTTAGGTCCAGTAGGAATGATTGTAGCTATACCCGTTTATACTGCAATAAAAGTGATATTAAAAGAATTTTTATCTGAAAATAAGATTGTAAAATCACTCACTGAAGATTTATAACTTATTTCTAAAAATCTTTTTTATTTGTAGATAGACAGATTCTGCTGCTGTTTTTCTAAAGCTTCGATAAACTCTTGTTTAAGTCTGGTTACTAATTCATTTACGGAGGGAATGTCAGATATACTTGTCACACCTTGTCCAGCTGACCAAATGGTCTTCCAAGCCTTGGCCTCTGCTTTTGCTGCATCTAATTCACTTCCAAAATCAATCTTGGTCGATTGTGACCATTGAGTTTCATCGATACCCATGCTCTCAAGACTTGCTTTCAAAAAATTGGCTTTCACTCCAGAGATAGCAGCAGTATAAACAATATCTTCGGCTTTACTATTCACAATCATTTCTTGATACCCTTTATCAGCATGGCTCTCTTTAACATTTATAAAACGTGTTCCCATATAGGCTAAATCTGCTCCCATCTGAAGTGCTGAGGCTACGTCTTGACCAGTTGAAATACATCCAGAAAGTAAAATCGTTTTTTTAAAAAATGTTTTTATCTCATTGATTAATGCCATCGGATGAAGAGTTCCACCATGACCTCCAGCACCTGCGGCTACTAAAATTAATCCATCAACACCTGCTTCTACTGCTTTTTCAGCATGTCGACGCTTTATTATATCGTGATATACAAGACCTCCATAGGAGTGTACAGCACTAACCAAATCTGATATAGCCCCTAAAGAAGTAATGATTAAAGAGACTTGATGTTTGATGCAAATTTCTAAATCTGATTTAACTCTCAGATTCGTCGGATGTACAATTAGATTTACTCCAAAAGGAGCTGGTTTTTTTCCCGTTTCTAACTCAAAGTTTTTTAGAGCCGTTTTAATTTCTATTACCCATTCTTCAAACCCTTCAGAGGTTCTTTGATTCAGTGCTGGAAATGTACCCACAATACCATTGATACAACAGGATATTACCAATTTTGGATTTGAAATCAAAAACATTGGAGCAGCCACCACTGGCAGCGATAAGTCATTTTTAAAAGGTGCAGTATTAGTCATCCATTTTTTCTTTTAGTGTCCAATGAAATTCAAAATAAGAAACACGATCTCCATCTTCGTCAAGGCCTTGGGCTGACATCCAAATCGTTTGAGGCTTTTTTGATTCAGAAAGAGTTTCAAATGTTTCTTTTACCTCCTGACCTTGACCGCAAACAAATTTAATTTTTCCCTTTGCCTTTTTTGTAAATACAGCTTTATTTTCAATCACAAGCATGGAAACATTTTTATTTAGGTTGTCAATTTCCTGCATCAATAACACTCCAGTGGATAGCTCGGCAGCCATACCTTGTACTGCCCAAAAAATTGAACGAAATGGGTTTTTATTAAAAAAATTTAGCCGCAAAATAACTTCACATGATAGTTGAGTAATTTTTATTACCCGAACCCCACACCACCATGCAGAAGGCAAGTTTCGAAAAGTATAAGCATTTATTTTTGCAGGAGTAAGTCTCACCCAATACATTTTATAGTTAGGGAAAGATAGTCCAAAATTTCTAAAAATTGAATTTCTTAATTGGAAACTGAAAGACTATTCTTTTTTATTTTTTGATCTGATCAATATTGTTTTTATTGTACTCTGGAATTTTAATAAAAACTAATCACATTACAGTTATAAAGTTGATCTTCTATTTCTAATGGCTCATCTTTTTTTGAAAGAAGTAGTATATTTGCGCTTGATAAAACAGTTATAGGTCGCGTAGCTCAGCTGGATAGAGCACCTGCCTTCTAAGCAGACGGTCACAGGTTCGAATCCTGTCGCGATCACGATAAGACGCCCTAATTAACTGTAAAATATAGTGTTACAAAAAAAGGGGCAACAAAAGGGGATATTTTATTAAAATCAATTTTTATTGTACCACCTTTGTAGATTAACTATAAAGTTTAACCTAATTTATTTTTAAATATTAAATGAAAGTTGGTGTCCCCAAAGAAATAAAGCCACAAGAAGCTAGAGTAGGAATCACACCAGCAGGTGCCTTTGCATTGATTCAAGCTGGGCATGAGGTATATATTCAAAAAAAGGCTGGATTATTGAGTGGTATTCTAGACGAGGAATACGAAGCTGTTGGATGTATTCTTCTTATGGATATTAAAGCTGTTTATGCCATCGCCGAGATGATTATTAAAGTAAAAGAGCCGATTGAAGAAGAATATCCATTAATTAAAGAAAATCAATTGCTATTTACTTATTTTCATTTTGCATCAAGCGAGAAACTCACCCAAGCCATGGTTGCTTCTGGAGCCATCTGTTTGGCTTATGAAACAGTAGAACATGAGGGCAGATTACCTTTATTGATTCCCATGTCTGAAGTCGCAGGTAGGATGGCAACTCAACAGGGTGCGAAATATTTAGAAAAACCTCAAGGCGGTTTTGGAATTCTCTTAGGGGGAGTAACGGGTGTGAAACCAGCAAATGTGCTTGTTATTGGTGGTGGAATTGCAGGAACAGAAGCAGCAAAAATGGCTGCTGGGATGGGGGCAAATGTTACTATTATGGACAATAATTTAGAGCGATTGAGAGCATTAGAAAACATTATGCCCGCAAACGTAACACCAGTCTATTCTACTCCCATGGCAATAGAGAAAGAAGTACAACACTCCCACCTAATAATAGGTACAGTATTAATACCAGGGTCAAAATCACCAAAATTGATTACTAAAGCAATGTTATCTAAAATGATGAAAGGAACAGTATTGGTTGATGTTGCTATTGATCAAGGGGGATGTTTTGAAACCAGCGAACCCACCACCCACGACTGTCCAGTTATTATTAAAAAGGGTATCATTCACTACGCAGTGACTAATATGCCTGGAGCCGTTCCAAATACGTCCACTATTGCATTGACAAATGCTACACTCACCTATGCCACAGAATTAGCCAGTAAAGGTTGGAAAAAAGCGTGTCAAGAAAATTCTGCCTTAGCAGAGGGTCTAAATATTGTTAATAATAAAATAGTCTATAGTAAAGTAGCAGAGGCATTTAATTTTGAAAATATTTCTTTAGCCTCAATTCTAGCATAAAACTAGTTTCAGTTTTTTTAAAAAATAATTGGAATAAACTCCCTTTATAATACCTTAGGTATTTGGAAAGAATAGATTAGAGAGCGCTGACGTGCTTAGCCAATTTAGATTTTAAATTAGCAGCTTTGTTCGCGTGAATTATATTCTTTTTAGTCAGCTTATCGATCAGTGAAACAACCTCAGGAAAAGCCTTCACAGCTTCTTTTTTATTAGTATTCTCACGTAACTTTCTAATCGCATTTCGAGCTGTTTTGTGCTGAAAGCGATTGCGTAAGCGTTTTTTGTTGTTTGATCGAATCCGTTTTAAAGCAGATTTATGATTTGCCATAACTTATTATAATTTGTAGCCCGTAGGGGAGTCGAACCCCTCTTTCCAGGATGAAAACCTGGCGTCCTAACCGATAGACGAACGGGCCATATTTTTCGTGCGCAAATGTAAGTTTAAAAATATTATTATACAACGAAAAGTGAGTAGATTTAGCCATAGCGCTAAGGGATATTGCTCAAAAAAAAGGATACCATTAATAGGCTTTCGCAAATAGCACCCGTTGTCTTGATGGTTTGCCTGAATAAATACAAACCCCTTCTTCTTTTGACTGTTCGGTTGGAATGCAACGAATTGTAGCCTTTGTTTCATTTTTAATTTTTTCTTCGGTTTCAGCAGTACCATCCCAATGTGCAGATATAAACCCTCCCTTTTCTTCTAACAAATTTTTAAAAGAGACGTAGTCATCAACAGTAGTAATATGTTCATCACGCATTTTCTTTGCTTTTTCAAACATTTCTGATTGAATAAGGGGGAGCATATCAACAACCCATTGAATTACTCCATCTTGTGCTACAAATGACTTTTCTAAAGTATCTCTTCTTGCTATTTCAACACTTCCTTTTTCAATATCTTTTGGGCCAATGGCAATACGAAGAGGAACGCCTTTTAATTCATAATCATTGAATTTGAAGCCAGGGGTCTGATTTTCTCTATTGTCAAACTTCACCCTAATATTGTGCTGCCTCAATTCATTTTGTAGTTTTTCAGCTACTTGAGCAATGACTTGTTGTTGTTCTTTATTTTTGAATATTGGGACTATGATTACCTGAATAGGTGCTAATTTAGGAGGAATCACTAAACCATTATCATCTCCATGCGTCATAATCAATGCTCCAACCAAACGAGTTGAAACGCCCCAAGAACTCGCCCATACATATTCATTTTTACCCTCTTTGGTAGCAAATTTTACGTCAAAAGCTTTAGCGAAATTTTGTCCTAAAAAATGAGAGGTACCGGCTTGTAAGGCTTTTCCATCCTTCATAAGCGCTTCAATGCAATAGGTTTCGATGGCACCCGCAAAACGTTCACTCGCTGTTTTTGTTCCTTGAATAACTGGAATTGCCATAAAATCTTCAACAAATTGAGCATAAATTTTATTGATCATGATAGTCTCCTGTAGTGCTTCCTCTTTTGTAGCATGAGCTGTATGTCCCTCTTGCCACAAAAATTCAGCAGTACGAAGGAATAAACGAGTTCGCATTTCCCAGCGAACAACATTTGCCCACTGATTGAGCAGAATAGGAAGATCTCTGTAGGATTGAATCCAATTTTTATAGGTATTCCATATAATGGCTTCACTTGTAGGACGAACAACTAATTCTTCTTCTAACTTTGCATTAGGGTCCACCATTAGTTTTCCTGGTTTATCAGGATCATTTTTTAAACGGTAGTGTGTCACAATGGCGCATTCTTTGGCAAAGCCTTCAGCATTTTTTTCTTCGGCTTCAAATAAATTTTTGGGAACAAACAACGGGAAGTAAGCATTTTCGTGGCCCGTTTCCTTAAACATTTTATCCAATTCAGCTTGCATTTTTTCCCAAATCGAATAGCCATAGGGTTTGATGACCATACAACCTCTAACAGCAGCATTTTCAGCTAGATCTGCTTTAATTACTAGCTCATTATACCACTTTGAATAATCTTCACTTTGCTTTGTAAGTTTTTTCGCCATTATTTTTTTGGCATAGAATTTGCCCTATATTTAATGTAACATGAATCTGGATGCAAAACTAAACTTTTTGATAGACAAATTCGCAAAACAAAATAGTATGAGAACACCAAAATTAAAATTTTACTCTTCAGCTTCAACTTTTTTAGCGTTTGGTTTGCTTCTTGTAAACTGTGCGGGTTTTCAAAATGCGAGCTACTATCAAAGTGATGGAATCTATGGTGATAAAATCGTAGTTGTCAAGAAAACAGAAAAATCAAATGGAGAATACTACAAACAATATTTTCGAAATTTAAGTGATGATTACAGTTCTGTAACCGATGATGCTGCATATTTTACAGATGCTGAAGCTTATGCTAATCCAGTAGATAATAATATACAACCTGCGGGACAAATTCCATGGGGAGGTCAAACTACTTCTACAGATATTTATGTCTTTAATAATCAACCTGCCTTTGGCTTCGGGTTGAATAACTTTGGCTGGGGCTTTTCAAATTTTGATGTTGGTTTTGGCCCTTATTATTATACCAACGGTGGAAGGTTTAGACCTTTTAACCCTTATGGTTACAATCCCTATTTAGGTTTTGGGTATAATAATCCTTATTTCAGATTTGGTTTTAGAAATCGTTTTTTCAACCCTTGGTGGAATGGATATAGTCCCTTTTACAATCCTTTTTATAGTCCTTTTTACAATCCATTTTTCAATGGTTACGCTGGCTTACATTATCGTCCAAACTATTATAATGATAGGTTTTTTAGAAATAACAGAGGATCATATTATAATAGAGCATATAGTGGTTTAAGCAAAGGAAGAAGAGGTGAAAAAGGATACCAGAATTCGAGAGACAGAAACAATCGAAACGAAAGAGCACAAAACAGTCAAAGAAAAAATAATGACTTTGCAGTACGTGCATCTGTAAACAGACTAAACATTGGCCGTGGTTCAATGTATTTGGGTGGTCTTCCTGCCTCTAGAGATCAATTTAGATTAGATAATAAAGCTAAAGCTGGCTCGGCTAATGCCCCTTCAAGTGTTCTTAGAAATGGCAGAAATTTACAACAGTATGGAGTTACTAAAAAGCAAGCTGTAAATGTTAATACGCAAGGTAGGAGATTTTCTCAATCCAGGTATAGTGCTGAACCAGCTGTTCGAAATGCTCGTGCTGTGAGGAGAGCAAACAATGCTACTAGACAGAATAATATCTCAAGGCAAAATTATAATGTACAAAGACCTAATTATAATTCTAGACAAAATTATTCTACACGTGCCCAACCCAGTTCATCTAATTATTCTAGGTATAGTGGAAGTAGCTATAGGTCTGGATCAGCAACGAGATCGTCGGGCTCCAACCGCAGTTCCTCTTCAAGTAGAGGAAGTTCGTCTGGTAGAAGAAACTAATTTAGTTTCAATTTCAAAATCAATTTAGTACTCAAACAGTAAAGAAAATGAGATCATTCATACACACTCTTTTTGCCCTATTTATAGTTCAATTTTGTTGGACACAAACCCTCAAAGACGTCGTTGGGCACACCCTACCTCAACTCAATGGTTCTGCACGGTTTACGGCAATGGCCGGCTCATTTGGTGCATTAGGTGGAGATTTGACTGCAATAAGTCACTACCCTGCAGCTGGAGCTGTTTTTTTACACAGTGAAGTGGGTGTTGGTGTTGACTTTGTTGAAAATGCTACAAAAACAAATTATTTTGGAGGTGACTTAGAGCAAGAAAATTCCAACTTTAATTTCAACCAAATCGGTTTCAATTTTGTTTTCAATAATCAAGATGAAGAAAGTGAATGGAATCGTATTTCTATTGGATTCAACATCAATAAGGTTTCTAACTTTAATAATAATTATAATGCACAGGGGTTCAATGATCAAAATGGACTCGATTCATATTTTTTGAGTTATGCTGACGGTATTTCACAGGGAGAAATTGAATTAATAGATAACGAGACTGTTTCTGAAGCCTACGGAGAAATTGGAAGTTTCTACGGTTTTGGTGGGCAACAAGCATTCTTAGGTTTTCAATCTTACATTATAAATCCAGATTTAAATTCCTTGGCAGATGATCGTTATGTATCAAATGCTTTATATGATCGTTTATATCATGACTATCAAGTGGATGAAAGTGGTTTTCATCGAAAATACACCCTAAATATTGGAGGCTTGTATAATGATATTCTATTCTTGGGAGCCAATTTTAATTATCACAGGATGGAAACACTAAGAATTGAAAGCATCAATGAATTTGATTATGCTTTAAACTCAAATCTTGTTGAATCTTATTTTGAAAACGAATTGTTTTCTTATGGAGATGGATTTTCTTTTCAGTTTGGAGCTATTTTAAAAGTAAAGAATGCTCGTCTTGGACTTACCTATGACAGCCCTCAATGGTTAACTATCAATGAAGAAATAGAACAATATATCGAAACCATTCATTATGTCTCAGACAGTAGCCAAAAGGATATCATTTCACCAGATTTTGTGAATATTTATGAGCCTTATAGTTTAAAGTTACCCGCAAAATTAACAACAAGTTTTGCCTATATCTTTGGAAAAAGTGGGCTTATAAGTATTGATTATAGCACACAAAATTTTGAAAACATACGCTATTCAGACCAAGGAAATAGTAGTTATCTTGTTACTTTAAATGAGGATATAGGTTCTTCATTTAAAAATATTCAACAACTAAGGATTGGGGCAGAATATAGAATTAAAACAATAAGCCTACGAGCGGGCTATTTTTCTTTCGGTTCCGCATTTAAAAATATTAATGAGCCTAACACTGGTTTTACCACTGGAATTGGATTTGATTTTGGAAATAAAACATTAAATCTTGGACTTGTGTTTCAAGAACAAAATTCTCAATACCAATTACTTAATAGGGGGTTAACTAATCAATATAATTTGTTTGAAAACCTCACCCAATTCGTAATTAGCTATAACATTAAATTATAGTTCAATTTTGGACGTTTCCCAACTAATGATAATGTAGTATATTTGTGGCTTGATGCAGCGCTATGAAACTTCAAAAAATAATCAGTCAGGAAGAAGAGCAAATTGGAGATGATCATCACTCCAATTCAGCTGTCACTCCTTTAAGAAAGGACGCTTTTGAAAGATCTGATGATGAAAAAATAAAACTAATTCAAGAAAAAGTAACAGACATACTTGAAATCCTCGGAATGGATTTGACTGACGATAGTCTAAAAGGGACCCCAAGTCGTGTTGCCAAAATGTATGTTAGGGAAATTTTTGGAGGGCTTAAGCCCGATAAGATGCCTAAAGCGTCTACATTTAGCAATAACTATCAATATGGAGAAATGCTGGTAGAGAAAAATATCACCCTCTACTCCACTTGCGAACATCACTTGCTTCCTATTGTTGGCAAAGCCCATATTGCCTATATCTCAAATGGTTCAGTGGTTGGTCTTTCTAAAATGAACAGAATTGTAGATTATTTTGCTAAAAGACCGCAAGTCCAAGAAAGGTTAACTCTCCAAATCGTTCAAGAAATGCAAAAAATTCTTAACACCAAAGATGTGGCTTGTGTTATAGATGCAAAACATTTGTGCGTCAATTCAAGAGGAATAAGCGACATAAGTAGCAGTACTGTTACCAGCGAATTTGGGGGTCAATTTAAGAACCATGAAGTCAAACATGAATTTCTTAAATACATTCAAATAGACACTGAATTTTAATGAATTCACAGCTTAACGTTTTTAATTCTTTAAGTGGGCAAAAAGACGTTTTTCGTCCCATGACCCCACCACATGTTGGTCTTTATGTTTGTGGACCGACTGTTTACAGCAAAGTACATCTTGGCAATTGTAGAACTTTTATTTCTTTTGATTTAATCTATCGTTATTTACAACATCTTGGTTATAAGGTCCGCTATGTTAGAAATATAACCGATGCAGGGCATCTTGAAAATGATGCAGATCAAGGAGAAGATCGAATTTCTAAAAAAGCACGACTAGAAAAAATTGAACCAATGGAAGTCGTGCAACGTTATACCGTTGATTTTCATTCGACCATGTCATTATTCAACGCAAAGCCTCCAAACATAGAACCTACAGCTACAGGCCATATTGTTGAGCAGATAGAGCTTATAAAAGAACTGGTAAAAAATGATTTTGCCTACGAGATTAACGGCTCCGTTTATTTTGATGTTTTAAAATACAATCAGACCCACCACTATGGTATTTTAAGTAAACGCAACATTGAAGACCTCATTCATAATACCCGTGAATTGGATGGACAGAGTGATAAAAAAAATCCACAAGATTTTGCACTTTGGAAAAAAGCAGAACCCGAACACATTATGAGATGGCCCTCCCCCTGGGGAGACGGTTTTCCTGGATGGCACCTTGAGTGTACTGTCATGAGTACAAAATATTTAGGAGAGCAATTTGACATACACGGAGGAGGAATGGATCTAAAGTTCCCACACCACGAATGTGAAATAGCACAAGCGACGGCAGCTTCTGGAAAGGCTCCTGTAACTTATTGGTTGCATGCCAACATGCTTACTCTAAATGGAAAAAAAATGTCTAAGTCAACTGGCAATAATTTGTTGCCAGATGAAATTTTTAGTGGTGAAAATTCCTTTTTTTCAAAAGCCTATAGCCCTGAGGTGGTACGCTTCTTTTTATTACAAGCACATTACAGAAGTAATGTTGATATTAGTGAAGAAGCACTTTTAGCCTCTGAAAAAGGGTTTTTAAAATTAATTGAGGGTTATATTGCTTTGGATAAGTTAAAAGTTTCAAACAAGAATGATTTTTCAATTGAGAATTGGAAAACTAACTGTTATTCTGCAATGAATGATGACTTTAACAGTCCAAAACTGATTGCCTACCTTTATGAAGCTATTAAATTCATAAACACAGTAAAGCAAGGTAAAGCACAAATTGATAAAGAGACAAAACAAGAATTAACTTCTAAATTGAATGTCTTCATTTTTGATGTATTAGGGCTCAAAATTCCACAACAAAATTCAAATCAAGAAGATAATGAAAAACTTAAAGGTACAATTACGTTGCTCTTAGAATTAAGAAACAAGGCTCGACAAAATAAAGACTTCGCAACTGCAGATCAAATTCGAAGTTCACTCCTAACCTTAGGAGTAGAAATAAATGACAATCTGGAGAATAGCAGCTTCACCCTATTGTAAATTATGTTGAAACGTTGGATAGCCATTCCTTTCATTTTTATTTTTAGGGGGTATCAACTTTTGATTTCACCCCTTTTTCCTCCTAGTTGCCGATTTCAACCAACCTGTTCCCAATATGGTATAGAAGCATTAAAAAAACATGGTGTAATTAAGGGTATGTCGTTAACAATAAAACGTATAGCCAAATGCCACCCATGGGGAGGAAAGGGATATGATCCTGTTCCTTAAAAATCTTTAAAATTTAACTACTTTAGCTATCAAATCAATTCACAATGCTACCTCTATTAAAAATAAATTGGGCACCGAGTGAAACCTTATTCAAAATAGGTTCTTTTGGAATTCACATTTATAGTTTAATGTTTGTTTTAGCTTTTGCACTAGGCTATTATATCACAAAAAAGATTTATGAAAAAGAAAAAATACCAGTAGAACATGTTGAGACCCTTTTTATCTACATGATCGTTTCTGTCTTTTTAGGAGCTCGATTAGGGGACGTTTTTTTTTACAGTTGGGACTATTATCAAGACCATTTAATTGAGATATTATTACCAATAAGAGAAACAAGTAGTGGATATAATTTTATTGGATTTAGAGGTTTAGCTAGCCATGGTGCAGCCATAGGAGTACTAATTGGATTATATTTTTACCAAAAGAAACATCGTTATAAACCTTTGTTGTGGGTTTTAGATCGTGTGACTATCCCTGTTTCAATTGGGGGAAGCTTTGTACGAATTGGAAATTTTTTCAATTCAGAAATTGTTGGAAAATATACCAACTCAAATTTTGGAGTTGTATTCCTCAATAGGGGCGATTCGATGCCCCGCCATCCAGCCCAACTTTATGAAGCTCTTGGTTATATCGTTATTTTTTTCATTCTAAGAGGACTGTATAAGAAGGGCTTTGGACAAAAGAGTGGATTCTTAATAGGAACCTACTTTGCAGCCACTTTTACCGTTCGATTTTTTATAGAATTTGTCAAAGCAAGTCAGGGGGGATTCGAAGAAGTTTTACCAATGCTTTCAACCGGTCAATGGCTTAGTATTCCTGCGGTTTCATTAGGTCTCTTTTTTATTTTTCGTGCCCTGCAGTTAAAAACAAGTGAGAAATGACAAAAGGGGTTAAAATGCTACTACTTTTGTTTTTTTTGAATAGCTGTGAAACTACACCAAAAAAAATTGCAACAAAAGAAATAACGTTTACAAAAGAGGCGAAAATTCTAATATTTAACACTAAAAAGGACACTATTGCTCATTTAGATATAGAATTGGCAACGACAGATTATGAACGTCAAACAGGAATGATGTATCGAAAAGAAATGGATCCAAATCAAGGGATGTATTTCATTTTTCCAAGTGCACAACCTCGAAGTTTCTATATGAAAAACACGTTAATATCATTAGATATTTTATTTATTGATGAGGACAATACAGTTTTTAAAATAGTTAAAGAAGCACCAGCAAAAAGTCAAGAAAATATAAATTCTATTACTCCAGCCAAATATGTTTTAGAATTATTGGGAGGGCAAGCTGACGCCTTAGAGATAGAAAAAGGAGCTCAAATTAAATTAATTGAAAAATGACCCAAGACAATCTTTTAAAATACCCCATCGGTCGATTTGAATGGCAGACTAATCTTTCAGAAGAAAAAAGAAATGACGCTAAAGATAGACTGGAAAAATTCCCGAAACAATTAATCGATTTCATGCATACTTTTCCTGATTCGTTGTTGACAAAAAGATATCGCACTGGAAGCTGGAACGCTATTCAAGTGATTCATCATCTTGCTGATAGCCATATGCACAGTTTTTTACGCTGTAAACACGCATTATTGGAAAATCAACCAAATATAAAAGACTATCAAGAAAAAGTATGGGCTCAAACTCCCGATGCAAATGACACAAATATTTCTTTAAGCATGAACCTACTTGCTGCACTCCATGAAAGATGGGTTGTTTTTTTTAAATCACTTAGTGACAATGAGTTCAAAAAAAGTTATATCCATCCCGGGAGAAATAAAACATATCCCATAGACACGGTCTTGGCACTATATGCTTGGCATGGTGAACATCATTTAGCTCACCTGAAGAATATAATTAAAAATCCCTTTGATTAAATTTTAGAAAAGAGTAAGCCTAGTTTTTTATTTTTCAACAACTTGCTTTTTTTGCGTGTCAAACATAACGGGGGTTGCAATAAAAACCGAAGAATACGTTCCAACGATGACCCCTACAATAAGGGCGAACATAAATCCTCGAATAGAATCACCACCGAAAATAAATATCGCCAATAAAACCAAAAGTGTAGTTAGAGAAGTGTTTAGCGTTCTACTCAAGGTGCTATTGAGTGCGGTATCAACCACTTTATTAAGTTTCCATTGTGTTTGCTCAGCAATATTTTCTCTAATACGATCAAAAACCACTACTGTATCATTTAAAGAATACCCAATAACAGTAAGAATTGCAGCAATAAACGCCTGATTAATCTCCATATTAAATGGCATGATTTTATAGGTTAAAGAAAAAATCCCTAACACTATAAGCACGTCATGGAAAACTGCTGAAACTGCCCCAAGAGAAAATTGCCACTTTCTGAATCTAAAGAGTATGTATAGAAATACAACAACAAGAGAGCCCAAAACGGCTAGAAAAGAGTTTTTCTTAATATCATCTGCAATTGTTGGTCCTACTTTGATAGAGGACATAATACCCACTGTTTTTTCTGAACTGCCATTGATAAATTCCTCAAATGAAAAACCATCGGGAAGATAAGATGTGAGACTGGAATATAATTTATTTTGAATTTCATTGTCAACTGCAATTCCTTCAACGTCTACTTTGTATTTTGTGGTAATTTTCAATTGGTTTTGTTGACCAAAGGTTTTCACTTCAGCACTACCAAAGGTATTGTTTAGCACACTTCCAATTTCATTTGCATTTACAGGATTTTCAAAACGCACTACATAAGATCTTCCACCAACAAAATCAACTCCTTGATTTAGGCCTTGAAATGTCAAGGATCCTAAACTTACCAACAATAAAGAACCTGAAACTATATACGCAATTTTTCTTTTTCCCAAAAAAGTGAGGTTGAGTTTGGAGAAAAGATTTTGGGTTAGGGTTGTTGAAAAAGTGAGTGTATTTGATTTTTTACTTCGTGCATCAACTAACAATCTGGTAATGAATATTGCAGAAAATAGAGAAGTGGCTATACCTATGAGCAATGTTGTTGCAAAGCCCTTGATTGGGCCGGTGCCAAAAATAAAAAGTATTATTGCTGTTAAACCTGTTGTGATGTTGGCATCTAATATAGAAGACAACGCATTACTAAAACCATCTGCAATAGATTTTTTTAGACCTTTTCCTTTTTTAAGTTCTTCCCTGATACGTTCAAAAATAAGTACATTCGCATCAACAGACATTCCAATGGTAAGCACAATACCTGCAATCCCGGGTAGAGTCAAAACAGCTCCCAAACCAGCTAAAATACCAAAAATGAACAAAATATTTAATAGCAAGGCTACATCGGCAAAAACGCCAGAAAAACCATAATATAGTACCATCCAAACCAACACAATTAGTAGCGCTATGGCAAATGAATAAATTCCAGCTTGAATAGCCTCTTTTCCTAAAGAAGGTCCAACTATTTCAGATTGAATGATTTCTGCAGAGGCTGGTAGTTTACCAGCACGTAAGACATTTGCTAAATCAATAGCTTCATTTAAAGTAAAATCTCCTGTGATTTCTGAACGTCCGCCAGTTATGGCACCACTTGTTACTCCCGGGGCTGAATAAACAACATCATCAAGCACTATGGCAATGAAACCACCTTCCCTAAAGGCTTTTCCTGTCATATTTTCCCATGTGCGTGCGCCCGAGGTATTCATTTGCATAGAAACAGCGGGTAGCCCGATTTGATTGTATGATTGTAAAGCATCAACGACTACTCCCCCACTCAGTGGAGCAAGGTCATTTCTGTTAGACTGGAGTGCATACAAATCTGAAAGTTCACTGTTAGGTGCAGGTTTTCCCCATACAAAACGGGCATAACGAAATTGAGAAGGCAATTCTTTTCTAGCCTCTGGATCGTTAAGATATGACATTACTTCTTCTTGATCTTTTACGGCAAATTGTGCTATAACTGGCCCCCCTTGAAAGCCATACCCTCTTATTAAATCTAGTACAGGATTTTGAGTGGCAACAGTTGTAGAGTCTTCGGTTGCTATGTCAGCTAGAAGGTCATCTATTTCGGAGCTTTCAGACTCCTGTTTTTCTTCTGTGATTTTTGCTTTTTCTTCTAAATATTTTTTAGCAACTTCATTGGCTTGAACCAAATAACCTGCAATTTCATCACTTTTAAAAGTTTCCCAAAATTCTAGCTGAGCAGTGCTTTGAAGAAGATTTTGAATGCGTTCTACATCTTTAGCACCTGGGAGTTCAACCAAAATTCTACCTGAATTTCCTAAGCGTTGGATATTGGGTTGAGTAACGCCAAATTTATCTATTCGTTTCCTTAATACCTCAAAAGCAGATACGATTGATTCATCAATTTTACGCCGAAGAACAACTTGTGTTTGTGCATCAGACATGTCAAAAGTTATTTCGTCACTAAGTGTTCGGTTGGCAAAAATATCAGGAGTAGCTAAAGTTGTCGTTCCTTTTATTGCATCGAAGGCTGTAAAAAAAGATTCGATATAGGGAACATCACTAGCCTTTTGAAGCTTATCGGCATCATCTAAAGCTTGATTGAATAATGGATTTTTAGAATTTTCAGCAAGTCCCTTTAGGATGTCCTTTATAGATATTTGAAGAATAACATTAATTCCACCTTTTAGATCTAACCCTTTGTTTAATTCTTTTCCTTTGGCATCGTTATAGGATGTATAAGCATACAATGAATTATTACCTATTGAATCTAGATAGTTAATAGCAGTGCGTTCTCTTTTCTCTAAATAATCTTCGGTATTGTCTGAAACTGTTCTTGCGGCAAAGTCAGCTGCATTTTGTTCTTGTTGGCTAGTTATAAAAGTGAATGAAAGTTGATAAATACTTACAATTGCAAATAGAATTCCAAAGATCCTAACTAAAGCGTTGTTTTGCATAGTTTCTGTTTTAAATACAATAAAGGCGTGCAAATATAGGATTTAACCTATGATTTAACAACTCTCATTGTGATTTCATGAGTTTGCTTTAGAGAACTGAATTCAATGCATCATTCATATTGCGTACCGCATCAGCACTCTGGTTAAATTTTTCTTGTTCTGCAGTATTTAAATCAAGTGAAACAATTGATTCTAATCCTTTTCCACCAATAATACATGGCACACCAATACAGATATCCCTCTGACCATATTCTCCTTCAAGAAATACAGAGCAAGGAATCATTCTTTTTTGATCGTTAACAATACTATCTACCAAATAGGCAACAGAAGCTCCGGGTGCATACCATGCTGAAGTTCCAAGTAATTTGGTTAGGGTTGCTCCACCCACCATGGTGTCTGCCGCTACTTGGTCTAATTCAATTTGTGATAAAAAAGAGGAAACAGGAACTCCGTTATAACTGGCTAGACGAGTGAGAGGTATCATAGTGGTATCTCCATGCCCACCAATCACCATACCATGAATATCATTTGCAGGTTTTTTTAATGCTTTGGAAAGATAGGTTTTAAATCGAGAACTGTCTAAAGCTCCTCCCATTCCAATAATTCTATTTTTTGGAAGTCCAGTTGCTTTTAAAGCTAGATAAGTCATTGTGTCCATAGGGTTCGATACTACCACTATGATTGCATTTGGAGAATGTTCCAAAATACTTTCAGAAACACTTTTCACAATACCTGCATTTATACCTATAAGTTCTTCTCTTGTCATACCAGGTTTTCTAGGAATTCCAGAAGTAATCACAACCACATCACTATCTGCAGTAGCTTTATAGTCGTTGGTGACTCCTTCTATGGTAGTATTAAATCCAAGTGTGGTGGCTGTTTGATAGAGATCAAGTGCTTTTCCTTCGGCAAAGCCTTTCTTAATATCAAGCAAGATTACCTTACTAGCAATTCTTTTTAATGCAATATATTCTGCGCAAGAGGCACCTACATTACCAGCACCTACAACTGTTACTTTCATATTTAATAATTTAAATAAATGTAGCGGTTTCTAAAATCACAGCAAATTACAAAGAAATTCATTTTTGAAACTATCAAAAAAGATGTTTTAGGCATCTATGTTAGCATAAACAGCATTTCTTTCGATAAACTCTCTTCTGGGTGGGACCTCGTCTCCCATGAGCATAGAAAAGATTCGATCTGCCTCGCTTCCACTATCTATGGTTACTTGCCTTAGAGTTCTCTGCTCGGGGTTCATTGTTGTGTCCCACAATTGTTCTGCATTCATTTCTCCCAGCCCTTTGTAACGTTGCACATTAGATCCTGAACCTAGTTCGTTTAATATTCTATCTCTTTGATCATCGTTCCAAGCATATTCTTTTTTAGCACCTTTTTTAACTAAATACAGAGGGGGTGTCGCTATATATACATAACC
>OZSS01000074.1_pt1 | contig 41260 bp, 37 predicted proteins | sample 1779911 | NCBI WGS metagenome assembly OZSS01 (sample SAMEA2603589, study PRJEB24840) | metagenome | biome: Water; feature: Photic zone; material: Seawater sample | place: Mediterranean Sea | collected 2013-11-12 | depth 10 m
TCAAAAAAAACCCTATGACCTTAAAACTCTTAATGAGGGCGTTCCAATCATGTGCACAAAAAATAATAATGAACTTGGATTGTCAAATGGGGATATCGGAGTACTTATAGGTTTAAAAAATAAAAGAAAATATCTTTTTAGAAAATTTAATGATAATAACGAAGAAATTGTCGCATTAATTGATCCATCTAATTTAGAAAATGTTGTACCAGCAATAGCCATTACTATTCATAAATCTCAAGGAAGTGAATCTGAAAAAGTAAATATTTTGTGGTCCCAAAACTATAGAAGAAAACAATATGCTGTAATAGAAAAAAAAGATAATCAAAATATCTTTTGCAGAGATAATTTTGAAAGAAGGTTATTTTATACTGCTGTTACAAGAGCGAAAAAATCTTTAAATATATATTATTTAAATTAAATTTTATTTTTGAGGAATTACTAATATTTTAACCCCTAGATGTTAGATTAATAACTCGGCTCTGTAAGGCTAATCAACAATTTAAGTCAATTTAGATATTTGTTGAATGCCTAATCAGAAGTTTATTAGGCATTTAAAATGGTTTTAAAAAAAGATAGTAACTCTCTTGGTAGTGATCAGGAAAAGTCTCAGAATGAAGACTCCTCCCTACAAGAGCTTAAGAACTTAGATAACAAAAAAGAAATTGAATCTCAACTATTGGAAGTATCGAAAGGAGATGATAATGAGAATGGATTTCTCGATTTTGGGTTTAATCAATCGATCTTAAACTCGTTAAAAAATAAAGGATATAAAAATCCAACTCCCATCCAAAAAGCTGCAATTCCCGAACTAATGTTAGGCAGGGATTTACTAGGCCAAGCACAAACAGGAACAGGAAAGACTGCAGCTTTCGCATTACCATTAATAGAAAAACTTACAGATAATAAAGAATTAAATGCCAAGGTTTTAGTTATGACTCCTACAAGAGAATTAGCAACTCAAGTGGCAGAATCTTTTAAAAGTTATAGTTCTGAATCTAGTAATTTTAAGACGGTGGCAATATATGGAGGTACCGACTATCGAAATCAAATTTCTGCATTAAAAAGAAAAGTTGACGTAGTAGTTGGGACCCCAGGCCGAATAATGGATCATATAAGGCAGGGTACTTTTAAAATTAAAGATATAAATTGTCTTGTTTTAGATGAGGCAGATGAAATGTTAAATATGGGTTTTCTTGAAGATATTGAATGGATAATAGATCAACTTCCGGAAAATAAGCAGATGGTATTGTTTTCAGCAACAATGCCTAGTGAGATAAGAAATATAGCAAAAAAATATCTAAATGATCCCGCCGAAATATTAATCAAAAGTGTTAAAAAAGAAACTCAATTAATTTCTCAAAAATTTATATATGTTCAAAGGCATCACAAGTTAGATGCTTTAAAAAGAATAATAGAACTCAATAACGAGGGAGTAATTATTTTTGTTAGGACAAAAGTACTTACTACTTCAATAGCTGAAGCTTTAGAGAATTCAGGTCATACTGTGGCAGTACTTAATGGAGATATACCTCAAAATCAAAGAGAAAATACTGTAGATAGATTGAAAAAAGGATTTATTAATATCCTTGTTGCAACTGATGTCGCAGCTAGAGGATTAGATGTTGAGAGGATAAAACTTGTTGTTAATTACGATTTTCCTTTTGACAAGGAAACATATACTCATAGAATTGGAAGAACTGGAAGGGCAGGCAGATCAGGAGAAGCAATTTTATTTGTTAATCAAAGAGAAAAACATTTTCTAAGAAACTTAGAAAACTCAACAAGAACCAAGATTGAAGAAATTAATATACCAAGTAATAAAATAATAAATGAAAAAAGGATGGAGAAACTTATTGATAATGTTAATGAGAGTTCTTTAACTAAAGATGAAAATGAAGAAAATAAAGCTTTGATTATTGATGTACTAGATAATTTAAAAGAAAAATACTCTATGGATGACTCAAATATTGCAATGGCGGCGATTAATTTAGTAATAGGTAATAAATCATTTTTTGTTAATGAAGATGATTCTTGGATTAATAAACAAAATAATACTGATCTAAATAGATCAAATAGAAATAGTAATAATCGTATGAGAAATTCAAATAGAAGAAATAATTATCAAAATGATTCTTTTGAAACCTACAAATTTAACTTTGGTAAATTTGATGGAGTTAGAGTTGCAAATATTATATCCTCAATCTGTAATTCAACTAATATAAATGGTAGATCCATAGGTAAGATACAGATTTTTAATGATTACAGTTTGGTAGATTTACCCAGAGATCTGCATAGAGAAACTAAAAATAAATTAAAAAAAATTAAAGTCAGAAACTAGTGATAGAGAATGAAAGCTAGCAAATATAATTTCTTTATTTTTGTGAATCTGATAATACTATTCAACTCTTTTAATAGTTATTATTTAGCTCAAACGAAACAAAATTCAATCATAAAATTATTTTGTCTGCAGAGTGTCAAAGAGGAGATGATGAAAGCGGAAATGGTATATAGTGAAGAAATTGCGAATGAAACTTGTGATTGTTACTACGAAGAATTTATGCAAACTGCAAGTCATCAAGATGCAAAAACAAAATGTAAATTAGAAACTAAAGAAAATTTAAATCATAATAGAAAAATTTAATTATTATTTTTATGAGGTCTAAGAACAATCAAAATCCAATAATTAGACTTTATTTAAATCTGATTGAGGAAAGAAGGTTACTATTTTTTGCTTTTCTTAGTTCCATAATTAATAAAATATTAGATTTAGCTCCCCCTGTAATAATTGGTCTTGCAGTGGATATCGTTGTTAAGGAACAGAATTCATGGATTGCTGGTTTTGGAATAAAAGAAGTTCCAGCACAATTGATTTTTCTTGCATTTGCTTCAGGAATAGTTTGGTCTGGTGAATCCTCCTTTGAATATTTATATTCGATTTTATGGAGAAATTTGGCTCAGCTATCGCAACATAAATTAAGAATAAAAGCTTATGAGCATATCCAGGAATTAGATATGGATTTTTTTGAAAATGATAATACTGGAAGGCTATTATCTATTTTGAATGATGATATAAATCAACTCGAGAGATTTCTAGACCAAGGGGCTAATCAGATTATTCAGTTATTTATAACTGTCTTAATAATTGGGGGCACTATGATTTTTGTCGCTCCAAAAATCGCTTTATTTGCTTTCTTTCCTATTCCAATTATATTTTTAGGATCAATTAAATTTCAAAGGAAGCTTGCTCCAAAATACAGAGATGTTAGAAATAAAGCTGGACTGTTGGCATCAAGGCTTAATAATAATTTAAGTGGAATTCTAACCATAAAAAGTTTTACTAAAGAAAAATGGGAACTAAATAGATTAAATAAAGAAAGTCTCGATTATCAAAGAAGTAATAAGGCTGCAATAAAATTATCTTCTGCTTTTATCCCTCTTATAAGATTTGCAATTTTATTTGCTTTTATAGCGATTCTATTAATTGGAGGTTTCCAAACTTGGAATAAGACACTTGATGTAGGTACTTATAGTTTTTTAGTGTTTATTACACAAAGACTATTATGGCCTTTAACTACTTTGGGGCATGTTTTAGATGATTTTCAGAGATCTATGGCTTCAATAGATAGAGTAATTGATCTCATAGATACGCCTATAAAAATAAAAGATGGAAAAATAAAAATTGAACCTAAAGATATCAAAGGAGAAATTATTTTTAATAATATAAATTTTAATTATCCTGGACGAGATTTAACTTTAAAAAACATAAATTTCAAAATTGAAAATAACTCAACATTAGGAATTGTTGGTTTAACAGGTTCTGGGAAAAGTACAATAATAAAACTACTACTTAGAATTTATGATAGTAATAATGGGTCAATAACCTTGGATGGGGTTTCTATTAAAGAAATAAATTTGAGGGATTTAAGAAAGTGTATCTCTTTAGTAAGTCAAGAAACTTATTTATTTCATGGCAGTGTACAAGAAAATATTGCTTATGGCTCAATCAACCCAAGTCTTAAAGATATTATTAAAGCTTCAAAGATTGCGGAAGCTCATAAATTTATTGAACAATTACCAGATGGTTATAAAACTATAGTGGGAGAAAGGGGCCAAAGGCTCTCAGGCGGGCAACGTCAAAGAATTGCCTTGGCGAGAGCTGTTTTAAAGGATGCTCCAATATTAATATTAGATGAAGCTACAGCTTCAGTTGATAATGAAACAGAGGCTTTAATTCAAAAATCGTTATCTAAAATCACAAAAGAAAGAACAACTATAGTAATAGCTCATAGATTAAGCACTATAAAAAATGCGGATAATATTGTAGTTATTGATAAAGGTAAAATAGTTGAAAGCGGAAAACATGAAAAACTATTAGATCAGAACAAAATATATGCTGATTTGTGGAATGTTCAAGTAGGAATCTAGTATGAATTTCTAAACTATATTAAGAAGTTAAATGATTCAATTACGTTACTAAACATACCGTCAACTTTATTCCACCTTTCTTCATTTGTTCCCACAGCGAAAGTGTAAAGTGTTTGTCTATCAATTACGACAGTAGCTAATTCATGTCTTGCCTGTGCATTTAAATTTAATTCATATTCTAAATCATAGAAAATATGATTGGATGCCTCCCTCTTATTGGCATTTATAAGTTTTACTTCTCTACCTGAACCTTCGGGAGCAATGACTTTATCAATTAATGTTTGACCTACTTCACTTGGGCTTCCTAATTGCTCTAATTGAACCTCTTTATTGACATCAGAAATAACTAAACTTAAGGTCTCATTACTATTTATTAAATCATGATAAATAATTTCAGGACCTCCATCGACTTTTACTCTAGTCCATCCTGTTGGATACAAAAAGGCATATCTACCATCTGGACTTTGATAAGCTTCTAATCCCGCATTTAGTCCGCCACTACAAGCACTCAGTGTTAAGCACAAAAAAACCAAAAATAAATATTTGAAAGGGTTAAATTTAATATTTTTCATTTTGTTTTGAAATTACTAACTAAAAACATAATAAGACATTAAAAGCAAACAATTATGGCAATTCTGAATTTTGCGTCTAAATTATTTCTAGAAATAGTTTAATTTTGATTACTTACACCAAACCACTTTCAAAATTAATCGGTCATTTTGAGAAATTCCCAGGGATTGGTCCAAGAACAGCGCAACGATTAGCCCTTTTTATTTTAAAACAACCTGAAAGTACAATAAGAGATTTTTCAAAGGCTCTGTTAGAAGCACATAGTAATGTTGGTCGTTGCAAAAAATGTTTCAATTTGACTTCAGAAGATGAATGTGAAATTTGTAGAAATACTGAAAGAAATCAAAAACTAATCTGTGTAGTAGCAGAAACTAAAGATTTGCTTGCTTTGGAGCGCGCCAGAGAATTTAAAGGTGTTTACCATGTTATTGGTGGTTTAATATCCCCAATGGATTCTGTAGGCCCCGAACTCTTAGAAATAAGAAGCTTGGTAGAAAGAGTTAGTAAGTCTGAAATAGATGAGATCATATTGGCATTGACCCCCAGTGTTGAGGGAGATACAACAAGTCTTTATATTGGAAAATTATTAGCCCCTTTTACTAAAGTTACGAGGATTGCATATGGGCTCCCAATGGGCAGTGAACTTGAATATGTGGATGAAGTTACACTTGCAAGGGCGTTAGAAGGAAGAACAAAACTAAATTAGACAATGAGAGAAAATAATCTAATCAAGAAAGAAAAAATCTTAAGACTTCCCTCTTGGATTAAATTTCCTATTAGTAAAGCTTCAGAATTCGAAAAAATACAAACACTCATCAAAAAATCAAATATTCATACTATTTGTGAAGAAGCAAGATGTCCAAATAGAGCAGAATGTTATGCCTCAGGAACGGCCACTTTCTTACTAGGTGGATCGATATGTTCTCGTTCTTGTGCTTTTTGTCAGGTAAATAAAGGTAGACCTAGTTCTATCAATGCTGATGAATGTACTCAAGTTGCTGAAGCAGTGAAAGTACTAAATTTGAAATATGTTGTTTTGACATCTGTAGCTAGAGATGATCTTCCTGATCATGGTGCAAATTTATTTATATCTACAATTGATGAGATTAGAAAAATTGATTCAACAATTAAAATAGAGGTTTTAACTCCTGATTTATGGGGTGGGGGCAAAAATTTTGATGAAACTAATACCCTTCAGACTGAGAGATTGAAGATGATTTTAGAAAAAGATCCGATATGCTTTAATCATAATCTTGAAACTGTTGAAAGACTGCAAAAAGAAGTTAGGAGAGGTGCAAATTACAAAAAATCCCTTAGTTTATTAAAAAAGTCAAAAGATATTGCTCCTCATATTCAAACTAAATCAGGAATTATGTTAGGTCTTGGAGAAACATTAGGTGAAATAAAAAATACAATTTATGATCTTAAAAAAATAGATTGTGATCAAATTACAATTGGCCAATATTTAAGGCCATCGTTCAATCATTTGGCAGTTAAGAAATATTGGGATCCATCGGAGTTCGAATATTTATATCGCTTCTCTAAGGAATTAGGATTCAAGAAAGTATCTTCTGGCCCCTTAGTTAGAAGTAGTTATCATGCAGGTTAACCTTCTTGGATTAAAGCGAGTTTCTTTTCAAGTTTTTTTAATATGGAAATACATTCCCCGTTCATGAGTGTACCTGCACCTCCCCAAACCAATCTTAATAAAAGATCTACTGGGTTAGAACCAACTTCTTTTACAATTTTGAATCCTATTAACTTGAAATATCTTACAAGTTTTTTACTATATCCTTCACTATCAAAAATAGCTAAAAGTCTTGCTTTGTTGCTTGATTTTTTTTCAATTGCCCAAGCCATAGTTGTTGCCCATATTAATTCAGAAACAAAAACAGGTGCTTTACTAAGAATTCGTAATGTATCAAGCTGAATACCTTGTTTATTTAAAAAAGTCCAACCTTTCATTTCGGCCCAAATCTTAATTATGTTACCTTTTTGTTCTGCTATAACGATTCTAAAGAAACATAATCCGAGAGTTTCTCTAACTTGAATTTTGATTAATAGTCCAATAGTACCTGCTAATTTTTCTAATTCTTCAACCTTCATGATTTTGAAAATTAGTCCTTATAGATTTTATGATTTTCCACTTTTAATCTATCGATTTGTTTTTGTCTTTCTTCAAACCTTTTCCTATCATCATCACTAAATTGGTCTATACAGAAATGACATTGGATACCCTTTCTATATTCTTTTCTTTCTTGATCTTGAATTGAAACTGGCATTCCACATGCATGACAAATCGAGTAGGAGCCTTTTTCTAATTCTTGATCTAAAGCAACTCTTTTATCAAAAACATAACATTCACCTTCAAATAAATTTTTTTCTTTTGGTATATTTTCAAGATATTTAAGGATGCCCCCTTTTAGGTGATAAATATTTTTATAACCTTTCTTTTTCAGCAAACTAGTAGCTTTTTCACATCTTATTCCTCCGGTACAAAACATTGCTATATTTGTAGAATCTTTATTTTCTAAATGGGTATCTAAATGATCATCTACCCACTTGGGAAATTCGCTAAAGGTTCTTGTATTTGGGTTTATTGAGTTCTGAAATGTACCTAAAGAAACCTCATAATGATTTCTAGTATCAATGACTATTGTTTTTTGATTTTTAATTAACTTATTCCAATCATCTGAGTCAATATAGGTCCCATTATTTTCAGAAGGGTTTATTTCAGAAACACCCATTGTAACTATTTCTTTCTTGATTTTGATTTTTAATTTTTTGAAGACTTTCTTTTTTGAGAAGTTTACTTTAATATTCAAATTTCTTTTATCTGCATAATTATTAAGTAAATTGATAACAATATCAGTTACATTTGTCTCGGCACAAATAGTTCCATTAATGCCCTCACTTGCAAAAATTAATAAGCCTGAAAGATCGTTCTCATTTTCGATTTCTAATAATTTATTTTTTAGATCAATAATTAAGTTTTCTCGAAATGGGAAGAAACAGTAAAGAGAAACAATTTTATAATTTTTGCCTTTCATAAAGAAGATAATGTTTTTTCGCAAGTTTCAAAATCTTTGTTAAATGATACTCCTACCTCTTTAAGAAGTTTTCTGTCTGACTGAAAAGATGGATTTGAAGTAGTGAGTAATTCATCTCCATAAAAAATTGAATTTGCCCCACATTGAAAACATAAAATTTGGGCTTCTTTTGAAAGCTTTTCTCGCCCAGCACTTAATCTTATTTTACTTTTAGGCATAAGAATTCTTGCTGTAGCTATCATCCTTATCATTTCAATAGAATCAATTTCTTGTTTATCTTCTAAACCAGTACCTTCTATAGCTACTAATGAATTTATAGGAACACTTTCAGGGTGTGGATTCATGTTTGAAAGCACTTTCAAAAGAGATGCTCTATCGCCATTAGTTTCACCCAAACCTATTATCCCTCCACAACAAACATTTATTCCTGCATTCCTTACTCTTTTTATAGTATCTAGCCTGTCTTGATAAGTTCTTGTCGTAATAATATTTTTATAATGCTCAGGGCTAGTATCAAGATTGTGGTTATACGCGGTTAAACCTGCATCAGCCAGTCTGGAAGCTTGTTCTTCTGTAAGCATCCCAGCAGTAACGCATGCTTCCATCCCTAAATCTCTTACACCGCTAACCATCTCTAACATTGCATTAAAAGATTTCCCATCTCTAATTTCTCTCCACGCCCAACCCATACAAAACCTATCTGCACCTTCATTTTTTGCTATTTGAGCTCTTGCTAAAACCTCTTCAACTTGAAATTGTGGATGACTTTTGATTTCGCTAGCACTATAAATTGATTGGCTACAGTAAGAACAATTTTCCTCACATCCACCAGTTTTTACGCTGAACAATGATGCTAATTGAATATCGTATTTGTTAAATTTCCTATGAATGATTTGTGCTTTCCACATTAAATCAATAAGAGGCATATTAAGTATTTCCAATATCTCCTTTTTATTCCAATCGAACCTAATTTCTTTTAACAACTGATTATTCGAAGTAACCATTTTTATTAGGAAAAATATTGAGAATCTTTAAAAGATTCACTTGTTAATGATTCTATACCGCCGAAACGTCTATTTCTTGATTGGTAATCAATTATTGCTTTAAGAAATTCATGCTCATTGAACTCTGGCCAAAGTACGTCAGATATATAAATTTCTGAATATGCTAATTGCCATAATAAAAAATTACTTATCCTTTTTTCGCCACTAGTTCTTATTAGTAATTCTGGATCCTTAATACCTCCAGTTAATAGCTCTGAATTAAATAATTCTTCATTAATTTCACTTGGTTTTATTTCCCCAGCAGAAGATTTTAATGCTAGTTCTTTTGCAACTTTTACTATTTCTTGCCTACCGCCGTAATTAACACAAACATTGAATAATAATTTATTGTTGTTTTTAGTGAGTGATTCTGAACTGGAGATTATTTCTTTTAAATTTTTTGGGAAAGGAGATAAATCTCCAATAAATTTTATTTTTGTTGATTCTGCATGTATCTCTTTAATTTCGTTTTTTAAAACTTCGCTAAAAAGATTTATAAGAAAATCAACTTCTTTTGTTGGTCTTGTCCAATTCTCAGTTGAAAAAGCATAAACAGTAATTTCTTTACAACCTAAATTTTTTGCAGATTTGAGAATTTTTTTTAATACACTAACGCCTTGTTTATGTCCAAATGATCGGGGTAAACCTTTTCTGGTCGCCCATCTCCCATTGCCGTCCATAATTATTGCTATATGTTTGGGCAATTTTTGCTTATCTATTTTCATCATTAAGTCACTAATTTTATCTTCTATTATTTTTTCTAAACTCATTAGTTAATCCTTTTTGTTAATAAAAATTTCTGATTTTTCTGATTCTTTTTTTCCAATATCATTGATGATATTATCACCCGAGTCTTTCTTTTGGGATAAGACATTTTTACTTAAAGATGTTTTATTTGCTCCCATAGAGTTTTTATTACCAATCAATTCTGCAAGAAGTTCTTGTAATCTACTGCTGGTTATTGGCCTCTCGAGTTTGCCTTGGCTTGCTAATGATAACGTCCCTGTTTCTTCAGAAACAACAATACAAATACATCTGTCAAATCTTTCTGTAATTCCTAATGCTGCTAAATGTCTTGTGCCGTATCTACTTATCCCTTGTCTTGAGAGAGGAAGTATTACGCCAGCAGAAATTATTTTATTCCCCTTCACAAGAACTGCTCCATCATGTAGGGGGGTATCTGTTGCAAAAAGATTTATTAAAAGGTCAGTTGATAATTGTGCCTCAATATTGGTCCCTGAATATAAAAAATCTTCAGGTCTTAAATCACTGCCCAAATCTACAACGATTAAAGCCCCTCTTCTATTTTGAGAGAGTTTACCTGCAGTATCAACTAACTGAGTAATAGTAGTTGAAGTTGCTCTAAATTCTTTTGGTGGATTCCCAAGTAATACAGCTAGCCTCCCTGTGCCTAGTAATTCCATTAATCTTCTTAACTCTCCTTGCCAAAGGATCGCTAATGAGAGGGAGCAAGCGAGGACTAAAGCATCAATTAATTTTGTTGTTAGTGGTAAGTATGCATATCTTTGAATAAACCATGCGGATGATACTAAAAACAAATATCCTCTTAGAAGCCATAATGTCCGTTGTTCTTTTACTCTAGAGAATAATAATAGTCCGAAACCAACAGCAAATAAGACATCTAATAAAACCTTTAAATTTATAATCCCCCAGAAATTCACACTAAAAACAAAATTAATTTAAATGTACCTAATTTTGTTTGATAAAGCGATCAGGTAATACGTCATATTTTAAAAGATCCAATGGGGTTTCTCTTTTTTGAATAATTTCTGCCTCTCCATCTTTAACTAATAGAGCAGCAGGTCTTGGAATTCTGTTGTAGTTAGAACTCATTGAGTTATTATATGCACCAGTACCAAAAACACATATAAGATCTCCGGTTTTACATTCTGCGAGTTCAATTTCCTTAAACAAAACATCTCCCGATTCGCAGTGCTTACCAGCAATAGTGTATTTATTTTTGGAATTAATATTTAATGGATTACTTACTAAACATGCAGAATAATTTGATTGATATGTAATTGGTCTTGGATTATCACTCATACCACCATCAACAGATAAATATGTTCTGATACCGGGAATTTCTTTAAATGCTCCAATTTTGTAAATGGTTATACCTGCTGTAGATACAATAGATCTACCAGGTTCGCACATTAATGTGGGAAAATTTAAGTTGTATTTTTTACAAGCTTCAACAACGGAAGAAGAAATTGTTTTAACCCATTCATCTATTGAAGGGGGATCATCACTTTCTGTATACCTGATACCTAAACCCCCTCCAACATTTAGTTCCTCAATATTATGACCAAATTTTTTGGCGTCTAAGATAACCTTTACCATTATTTCTCCCAGATCCTTATGAGGGTCAAGTTCAAAAATCTGTGAACCAATATGAGCATGTAAACCTTTTAATTTTAGGTGTTTTGTATTGCTGATTCTGTTGAATAATATATTTAAATATTCTATTCCGAAACCAAATTTGCTATCAAATGATCCAGTTCTAATATATTCATGTGTATGACATTCTATCCCGGGAGTAAAGCGAATCATTATTTCTAAATCATGATTAAATGAATTTGAGATCTCATCTAATCTTTCTAAGTCGTAATCATTATCTACAATAACCTTAATATTATTTCTAACTGCGAATTCTAATTCTTTGTCTGATTTGTTGTTACCATGAAAAACAATTTTTTCATTTGGAACTCCACCTTTAATAGCGGTTAATAGTTCTCCTTCTGAAACAGCATCAAGTCCTAAACCTTCAGAGGAAACAAGACTACTCATGAATATGGAACTATTTGCCTTAGAAGCATATATGGGCAAGGATTTTCCTGGGTAATATTTTTCTAATGCTTTTTTGTACGCTTTACAAGAATTTCTTAAAGTGATTTCATCTAAGATATAAAGAGGAGAATCATATTTTTTAACAAGTTCTTCAATAGAACATCCACCAACTGACAATTTCCCATCTCCTTCAATGGATGTTGAAATAGGAACAATATTTCTATTAGGACTTTCCAAGTCAATTTTTTGTTTTAAAAAAGATTGTTTTTCTTCCATGGGAGGACTCTTAATAAAGCTTTGCCAAAACTGTCATATTTTATAATGACTTTAGATTTGAACTTTCTAGATATAAATACATAATAAATGATATCTATTAAACAAATAAATAAAAAAGATATTGATTTATGTTATGAATTAGATTCAAATACGATTTCGCTCTGGAGTAGAGAACAATGGTCTAACGAATTCAAAAAAGATGGTACAAAAATCTTTGGATTATTAATTGAAAATTTAGTCATTGGCATATGTGTTTTTCAAGTTGTTATTGATGAAGCTCAAATAAATTATTTTGTAGTAAATAAGAAATTTAGAAAAAAGGGATTTGGATCTTATCTTATGAGCTATTTAATAAAAAAATGTGAAAAATTAAATTTAAGGAAATTACTATTAGAAGTTTCTCAGAGCAATGTTACTGCTGAAAGATTTTATAGTCGCTTTGATTTTTCTACTGTGGGAATAAGAAAAAATTATTATAAAGATGGTTCACATGCTCTTTTAAAAGAAAAAAAATTAACAACAAAATAATGTAAAAATTTAAATGTTCGGATAACCAGAATCCTTGAAATTACTATAATTTATTGCTATATCATTAAAAAAGTTCAATTTAATTTGATAAATTATATTTTTGGGTATTCACAAAAGCTCATTCTGAACACAAAACTGACATATTACTGGTAGGTTATTAGTAGGAATTTAATCTTCTAATGTTTGAAAGATTTACAGAAAAGGCTATAAAGGTCATCATGCTTGCTCAAGAGGAAGCTAGAAGACTGGGTCATAATTTTGTCGGAACTGAACAAATTCTTTTGGGGTTAATTGGAGAAGGAACTGGGGTCGCAGCGAAAGTACTTAAATCACTTGGAGTTAATTTAAAAGACTCAAGGATTGAGGTGGAAAAGATAATAGGCAGAGGATCAGGTTTTGTAGCTGTAGAAATACCTTTTACACCTAGGGCTAAAAGAGTTTTAGAACTGTCTTTAGAAGAGGCTCGTCAACTTGGCCACAATTACATAGGTACGGAACATTTATTGTTAGGTTTAATAAGAGAAGGTGAAGGTGTAGCTGCAAGAGTTCTTGAAAATCTTAATATTGACCTTACAAAAGTTAGAACTCAAGTTATAAGGATGCTTGGTGAAACAGCCGAAGTTGGCACAGGGACTAATACAACCAAGGGCAACTTAAAAACTGCTACTCTTGATGAATTCGGAACAAATTTAACAAAATTAGCAAGTGAATCAAAATTAGATCCAGTCGTTGGACGCCATTCAGAGATAGACCGCGTAGTTCAAATACTAGGTAGGAGGACAAAAAATAATCCTGTTCTTATTGGTGAGCCAGGTGTAGGTAAAACAGCTATCGCAGAAGGTTTAGCTCAAAGAATACAAACTGGGGATATTCCAGACATACTTGAAGATAAAAGAGTTTTGACTCTTGATATAGGTCTTTTAGTAGCAGGAACAAAATATAGAGGTGAATTTGAAGAAAGGTTAAAAAAAATAATGGAAGAAATTAAATCAGCAGGTAACGTTATTCTTGTTATAGATGAAGTACATACTTTAATTGGTGCTGGTGCGGCTGAAGGGGCTATAGATGCAGCAAATATACTCAAGCCAGCATTAGCTAGAGGGGAACTTCAATGTATTGGAGCAACAACTCTTGATGAATATAGAAAACATATTGAAAGAGATGCTGCTCTAGAAAGAAGATTCCAGCCTGTAATGGTAGGTGAGCCATCTATAGAAGATACAATAGAAATTTTAAAAGGTCTAAGAGAGCGTTACGAACAACATCATCGTCTAAAAATTACTGATGATGCGCTAGAAGCCGCCGCTCATTTAGGGGATCGTTATATATCTGACAGATTTTTACCGGATAAGGCCATTGACCTCATCGACGAGGCTGGAAGTAGAGTACGTTTAATAAATTCTAAACTTCCGCCTGAAGCAAAACAAATAGATAGAGAACTAAGACAAGTCCAAAAACAGAAGGAAGAATCTGTAAGAGATCAAAATTTCGATCAAGCCGGCCAATTACGTGAAAAAGAGATGGAATTGTCTGCAAAAATTAAAGAGGTATTGGATAATAAAAAAGAATCTACGGCTGGAGATCAAACTGATGTTGATAATTCTGTAAAAAGTGATTCAAAACTTTTACAAAACCCCCTTGTTAGTGAAGAGGATGTAGCACATATTGTTGCCTCATGGACAGGTGTTCCTGTTCAAAAATTAACAGAAACTGAATCAGTCAAGCTTCTTAATATGGAGGAAACACTTCACCAAAGGCTAATTGGGCAAGATGAAGCTGTAAAGGCTGTTTCAAGAGCTATAAGAAGAGCAAGAGTTGGATTAAAAAATCCTAATAGACCTATCGCAAGTTTTATTTTCTCTGGTCCTACTGGTGTTGGTAAAACTGAATTGACTAAATCTTTAGCTTCCTATTTCTTCGGTAGTGAAGAAGCAATGATCAGATTAGATATGTCAGAATTTATGGAAAGACATACAGTTAGTAAACTTATAGGTTCGCCTCCTGGTTATGTTGGTTTTAATGAAGGTGGTCAGCTTACTGAAGCTGTTAGAAGACGTCCTTATACCGTTGTTTTATTTGATGAGGTAGAAAAGGCTCATCCAGATGTGTTCAACTTATTATTGCAACTACTGGAAGACGGAAGATTAACTGATTCCAAAGGAAGGACTGTAGATTTTAAAAATACATTGTTAATTATGACCTCTAATATTGGTTCAAAAGTTATCGAGAAAGGAGGCGGTGGACTAGGATTCGAATTCTCAGGTGATTCAGTTGAAGATAGCCAATATAATAGAATTAAATCACTAGTTAATGAAGAACTTAAACAATACTTTAGGCCTGAATTTTTAAATAGACTTGATGAAATAATTGTTTTCAGACAACTAACTAAAAATGAAGTTAAAGAAATTGCTGAAATTATGTTGCAAGAAGTTTTTGTTAGATTACAAGATAAAGGCATTAAATTAAATGTGACCGATGCTTTCAAAGAAAGACTTGTTGAAGAAGGTTATAATCCTTCATATGGAGCAAGACCTTTGAGAAGGGCAGTTATGCGTTTACTCGAAGATAGTTTGGCTGAAGAAGTTCTTTCTGGGAGAATAAAAGATGGAGATAATGCTTTAGTTGATATAGATGATAATAAAAAAGTTACAATAAATATTTCTTCTGAAGAATCTTCTCAAGAACTAGCAGGTGCTAACTTCTAATCATTCAAATTAAATATGCAGTCAATCTCTCCAGAAACTATATATAGGGGAAATTATGCTTGGGAAGAATCTTTACCTAAAATTACTAAATTAACAAAAAGTCCATTAATTCTAGGTAGAGGGGTTCAAACGAATAATTTAAGAAATAATATTTTTAATGATTTAAAAAATCAAAATCTAAATGTTAATTCTGCTAATTTACACTTTGATTGTTGTCACGAAGATATTTCAAGAGTAAAGAATATCATTTCAAATAATAATAATGATTCTGTTATCGCAGCTGGAGGTGGCAAAGTTCTAGATTCTGGAAAATATATAGCTGATTCTCTAGATATCCCTTGTATTACAGTCCCTCTTAGCGCCTCTACATGTGCAGGTTGGACAGCTTTATCAAATATATATACTAAGCATGGTCAATTCATAAAGGATGTCGCATTAAGATCTTGTCCGAAAATACTAGTTTTTGATCATAAATTTATTCAAACAGCTCCATCAAGAACACTTGCAAGTGGCATAGCAGATGCCTTGGCAAAATGGTACGAATCTTCAATAACAAGTTCAAAAATAGATGATGGTCTTGTTCAACAAGCAATTCAGATATCAAGAGTTTTAAGAGATCAACTATTAATTGATGGAGGAAAAGCATTTAAGGGTCAATTTGAAAATAATCCATCTTGGCAAAATACTGTAGAGGCATGTGGACTTACAGCAGGATTAGTTGGCGGTATTGGTGGAGAAAAATGTAGGACTGCAGCAGCACATGCTATTCATAATGCAATTACTCAGATAATCACTCCTAATGAATTCTTACATGGTGAGATTGTTGGGGTTGGATTATTATTGCAACTAAAACTAGAAGAAATGAAAAATAATAATAAATTAGCTGATCAATTAATTAAACAATTATTTGTACTTATGAAAGAATTGAATTTGCCAACTACTATCGGACAACTTGGAATAAATGTTTTTGAAAATAATAATTTAGAGAAAATTGCTGATTTTACTTGTCGAGATAAATCTGAGATTCACTTTTTGCCTTTTGAAATTAATAAAAGAGATATAATAGATGTTATTTCAAATTTTGAACAACAAAAAATTAGAACATAAATATTTTTTGACTAATAACAATTTTGAACAATTAAGTGATTTAAATGCAGAATTTTTTGAAAGTGCCAAATTGTCACTATTAGATCCTTTAGGTCTTTATTTGGCAAATGATGTTAAGTGGATAAAACTCAGCCAAAATTGGAACTCCTTAAAATTCCCAGTAGTTATGGGAGGAAAGGGCCAACCTATAATTCTTCTTCATGGCTTTGATAGTAGTTTTTTAGAATTCAGAAGAATATATAAATCACTAAAAAGAAATTTTCAAGTTATTATCCCTGATCTTCTGGGTTTTGGTTTTAGTCCCAGGTGCGCAACAAATGAATACAATTCCTCGAAAATAATTTCTCATTTAATTGATCTCCTTAAGACATTAAAAATAACAAAGAATCTAAAAATTATAGGTGCCTCTATGGGAGGCTCAACAGCTTTAAAACTTGCTTATGAAATTCCTGATTCTATTGATAAAATTATCCTTTTGTCCCCCGCCGGATTGTTTGGAGAACCTAAGAGTATTCCTTTTCCTCTTAACCAAATTGGCGCCTCATTTCTTGGATTGCCTCAGGTCAGAAAAAGTCTTTGTAGGCAAGCATTTGCTTTCCCAGATGAATGCGTTGGTAAGATGGAAGAGCAAATTGCTTCAATTCATTTAGGTTGTAAAGGATGGAGGAATTCACTTGCATCATTTGCAAAAAGTGGTGGGTTTGCAGGAACTCAAAAATATATTCAAAATATACCAACTAAAACATTATGTGGAGAAAATGATCGAATTCTTGGAAAAAAAGAGATTAAAAAAATAGGAAATATCGAAAAATTAAATTTTGTAGGGTTACAAAATTGTGGTCATCTTCCGCATATAGATCTTCCATCATTATCTAGTAAAATTATCCAAGATTATTTTTTGGAATAAAAGATTTCTTAATTAATTTAGATACTTGAGAATTATAAAAATATAGTATAAAACAGATGGAGTAAAGATGTAACTGTCAATTCTGTCAAGAATCCCTCCATGTCCGGGTAAAAAAGTTCCGGAATCTTTTATTTTTGCGTCTCTCTTCATCATAGATTCAATTAAATCTCCAACTAATGCCATAAGAGAAATTGAAATTCCATAAATTGTTCCAACAATTAATGGATTTTCCCAATTCATTAAAAATGCGAAAAATATTGCTAGTAAAATTGAACAGGATATTCCTCCAATTAAACCTTCTATAGTTTTGCTCGGAGATATTGGAGATAGAGATGTTTTACCAAATGACTTCCCAATGAAATAAGAACCAATATCACTAGCTACAATTAAAAAACAAGAAGTTAAAGTTAAATGAAGACCTGTAGTATTTGATAAGTTTTCAAGGGACATAAAACCCTGAGTTGAACCTATTATCACTGAATCTAATCCCCTTAACTTAATCCAGTAACTGGGTAAAAAACCTAAATAGAATAATCCAAAAATAGATGCTGCAATATCTGAAATTGTCCCAGGTTTTGGTTGCAAAAGTAACCAAGTACATATCCCAACTGAACAGATAGGCAAAATTGAATTTGAGATTTCGCCTTCAAGCACACCAATGGTCTCAAGATAAGTAGAAACTATAATAATAAAGGACGAAAATAATGTAGTTTTTGTAGCTGGTCTTATTCCTTTATATTCTGCCATTCTAAAAAATTCTAATAATGCTAAATATGTAAGCAACGCAGTTGCCAACGCAAAAAACCATCCCCCCAACAAAACAACAATTAAACCAAAAATTCCTATAATTAATCCGCTTCTTAATCTCATATGAAATTGCTATGTTTCTAAGACTCTTATATTAAAATTTACCAGATCCTTGTTACATAAACTTTGATTATTTATCCAATTAAACCTATCTATATCAATTTTTTCGCCAGGAACTAGTAAAGGTATCCCAGGAGGATAAGGGCAAATAATATCTCCAGATATTTTATTTAATGATTGTGAGAAAGGAATATTCCGACTCTTACTTCTCCAAGCAATTCCAATTTCGATTTCGGGAGCTTGAACTAATTTAAAGGGCGATCTGAGCACTTCTAAACTTTTTGATTTTTTGGAATTTAATAGTAATTTTCTCCATAACTTTTCAAATAAATTAAGAAAATCTTTTTGATTTCCAAATCCTAAGCAAAAAGTGAGAGTCATCATTTCTGGTAATTCAGCGATAAGGCCATTTCTATAAAAAAAATTATCAGCAGTAAAACCATCAATTCCGGCCTTAGAGGTATTTAATACAATTTTTAAGGGATCTTGGGTTTCTATGAGAGGAATATTTTTTTGAATTAATTTTTTATAAATACTTTTTGCTTCTAAAATTCTTTTTTGATATTTTGATAAACTTTTTTTGTTAAGCCAGTCCCTAATAGACTCTTCACAAGAAGAAAGTAATAAGGAACTGGGACTAGTAGTTTGCAACAAATTAATGCTTTTGATTAAATTACCTTCATCTATTAGATTCCCTTTGTACCAAAGTACCGCCGTTTGAGTTAATCCATTGAGCGACTTATGCAATGAATTAACGACTAAATCAGCGTTTGATGATAAGGCCGGTTTTGGCAGATTAAGGTTTTCACAAAAAAGGAAATATGAACCATGGGCTTCATCAACTAAAACAGGTAAATTTTTTTGATGACAACAATCTATTAAAGGCTCTAAATCACTGGCATAACCATGATAAGAGGGATTTACAAGAATAACCCCTGCAATTTTATTCTCATCAAAATTTAATTTTTTAAATACATTTTCCAACCAAATTTTTGTAATTGGTTTGTAATGACCGGTTTCGGTTGAATACTCTAAGTCAAAAAATATTGGATTTATATTCTGCATCGCACAGATTTTTATAACACTTATATGAACATTTCTAGGCATCAGGATATTTTCGCCTGGATTTGCCATTGCAATTACTGCTGATTGTATTAATCCGGAAGCTCCATTAACTCCAAAAAAACATCCTTTAGCCCCAAATTTGTCAGAGAATTCTTTTTGAGATTTAGCAATTAATCCGCTTTGGGATAGTGGTGATCCTATTTCTGGCAGTTCGGGCAAGTCCCAATACCCAGGGGGATTTTTTAATAACTTCACTAATTTCTTTGGTAAAGCTGCCCCTCTGTTATGAGCGGGAAAGAATAAAGACTTTAAAAACTTTTTAGTTAGAAAAGATGAAATGCTCATAAAGTATTATTGACATATATAGAATGAACTACATGGTAATCTTTTTTGATATTTTTAAACCTTAATGAAAAGATCTTATTCGGAATATTCAGCAAAAGAAGACTTTCTTTGGTTGATTTTGAGACCATGGATTTTTATCCCAAGAGTTTTATATATCCTTTTAACTTTTATTTTTCTTTTTTTAAGAATACTTTTTCAAGGTAACAGTAAAAATAAAAATGTACAAAAAAATCTCTCGAAATATCTTTTTGATGTAATAACAGATTTAGGCCCTTGTTTCATTAAATTAGGCCAAGCACTCTCAACTAGACCAGATCTTGTTAGACAAGATTGGCTTACAGAACTTACAAAATTACAAGATAATCTCCCAGCATTTGATCACAAAATTGCGTTAAAAATCATTGAAGAGGAACTTGGAACCCCTGCTGATGAATTATTTGAAGAGTTTCCAGATAGTCCTATTGCTTCAGCAAGCTTAGGTCAAGTTTATAAAGCAAAATTAAATAATTCTTATCTAGCTGTGAAAGTACAGCGGCCAAATTTATACTTTCTCATAAGAAGGGATGTTGTAATTTTAAGGTTTTTGGGAACTTTTTTATCCCCACTTTTACCTTTAAATATAGGTGTTGGAATTGGAGAAATAATAGATGAATTCGGTAAGGCACTTTTTGATGAAATTGACTATCAAAAAGAGGCCGAAAATGCTTTGCGATTTGCTAATTTATTTAAAGAAAACCCAAATATTTTTATACCTAAATTAGAAAAACAGTTTTCTTCCAAAAGGGTAATCACAACTTCTTGGATTGATGGAGTTAAGTTAAGAGATCGAGCTTTACTAGAGGAAAATAACTTAATACCTGCTTCGTTTATAAAAACATGTGTAATTAGTGGACTGCAGCAATTATTTGAATTTGGATATTTTCATGCAGACCCACATCCTGGAAATATGTTTGCTCTAAAAGGAGGAAATGCAGATTGTGGAAATTTAGCTTATGTTGATTTCGGAATGATGGATACTATTACAAATTCAGATAGACTTACTCTTATTAAGGCAATTGTTCACATAATAAATGAAGAATATTATCACCTAGCAGAAGATTTCCAGAAATTAGGTTTTTTAACCAAAGAACAAGATCTTCAAAAACTTGTTGAACCATTAAAAGAAGTTCTAGGAGGATCTTTTGGCGCTGAGGTTGGTAATTTTAATCTTAAAAATGTAACTGACAAATTCTCAAAACTAATGTATTCCTATCCTTTCAGAGTTCCCAGTAGGTTTGCCTTAATAATAAGAGCCGTAGTTAGTCAAGAAGGTTTAGCACTAAGGTTAGATCCTGAATTTAAAATTTTAAAAATAGCTTATCCATATATTGCTAAAAAACTATTGACCGATAATTCTGATGAGATTTTAGACATCCTTTTAGAAGTCGTTTTTGATAAAAAAGGTCAAATCCAAGTAGAAAAAGTTGAAAGTTTATTAAATATTTTATTTAGAGATTCAGAAAATATTAATTCAGATCTGATACCAGTTGCGAACGCTGGATTGAAATTATTTGTCAGTAAAAAAGGATCCGAAGTTAGGAAGAATCTTCTTTTAAGTCTTATAAAAGATGAAAAATTAGAATTTACTGATGCTAAAAAACTCTTAGCTTTAATTAGAGATACTTTTAGTCCTCTGAATATTGCAAAAAGTGCAGTACAAAATATTATTTCTACAGTTTAGTTTATATTTAATTTGATTAACTTAATTATGATTTTAATTCGATTAGAATTGGTTGTAATGTTTAAAAAATAAGAAGTAAAAAGTATTATTTTTTTTTGGTAATTAAATGAATATTTTGAAAAATCTCTTTTTACTTAACAAAAAATCTGAAAAAAATAAAGATTTAATTTCTGGACTGGTTGATCAATATATTGAAATTTCAAAGTTAGTAAAAGAAGCAAGAATGCAACAAAACCTTACAGTTAAAGAATTGTCATACATTTCAAAAATTCCTGAACGAATAATAAACTCTATTGAAAATAATAATAAAAATATTAGGCCAGATTATCCTTTTATAAGATCTATTCTAATTAAATTAGAGGAATGCTTAGTATTAAAAAAAAATACATTATTAGATTTAGCAGTTAAGGAAAGAAAAATTTTAAAGAAAGAGGGAAAGAAATTTGTGTTCAGGAAATTCGATCTTATCAATACATGGCAAGGAAGTCTTTTGTATTTTTTTATATTAGTTCTAACTATATTTTTATTGAAGAGATACTTTATTTTAAATGTAAATGTCATAGAGATTCAAAATATTGAAAATCAAATCATTGATAAATAATTTTTAACAAGATCTACTTTATAGTTCTCCCAAAATTATTTCCTAGCTCGCTAAACATTCTTATATTGTCTTCTATTTCTTCTAAAGGACGATTTAACTTCCATTTCCAGTTATTTTTTGTGGTCCCAGGTTTGTTTAATCTACTTGAATCGTCTAGAGATAATAGATCTTGTAATGGGGCGATAAAGAGATTAGCATTTGTCTCCATGCCAATTTCTATTAAATCCCAAGAAGGATTCTCTGCAAATTTATACTCATCTTTTATTCTTTTTTTGGATTCATAATCTAAATTTTCCCACCATGAAAGAGAAGTAGAGTTGTCGTGAGTACCTGTATAAACAACCCAATTTTCTCCTTCAATATTTTTGGGCAAATAAGGATTATCTTCATTGCCATCGAAAGCGAATTGTAATATTTTCATGCCAGGCAGTTCAAAATTTTCCCTTAAATTCTCTACATCTGGAGTTATTACTCCTAGATCCTCCGCAATAATTGGTAGATAGTTAACCCCTAGATCCTTTTTTACTTTATTTAATAGTGTTTTACCTGGAGAATTTATCCATTTTCCATTAATTGCCGTTTTTGAATTGCCATTAACTCTCCAGTAACCTGCTAAACCCCTGAAATGATCAAATCTTAATATGTCCACAAGTTCAAATTGTCTTTGAAATCTTTTTCTCCACCAATTGAAACTAGTCCTTTTATGCTTTGACCAAAAGTAAGTTGGGGTACCCCATAATTGTCCTGTTGATGAAAAATAATCAGGTGGAACACCACTTTGAAAGATTAAATCTCCATTTTTAAAAATTGAAAATAATGATTTATTACTCCACACATCTGCACTGTCTCTGGAGACATAAAAAGGCAAATCTCCTATCAGCTTAATATTTCTTGAGTTTGCAAAGGTTTTAATGTCGCTCCATTGCTCATCAAGATGCCACTGTATTAATTTTTTAATAAGTATCTCTTCACTTTTTTTCTTAATCCACGATTTCAAGAACTTATTATTTTTTATTTTAAATTCTTGAGGCCATTCCCACCAAGGCAACATATTAAATTCCTCTCTGATAACAACAAATGTTGCATAATCTTCAACCCAAGAATGCCTACTGACCCATTTGTTAAAATTAATTTTTCTTTCTTCAGATTGTGAACTCCAACCTTGCAAAAGGAGGAGACCTAATTTCTTTGTTAAGTCATCAGCAATATCAAATTCAAAATGATCTTTATTCTGATTAGTTGGAACTAGATTTTCTTTATCTGAAATGAAGATAAAACCTTTTTCGATTAAATCATCTATATCCAAAAACCATGGGTTTAGTGCAAAACTAGATGGGGAGCTATATGGAGAACCAGTAGAGTCAGTAGGTGTAAGAGGTAAAAATTGCCAGTATTCAATTCCATGCTTATGTAGTTTTTTAATCCACTCTTTAGCTCCTTTACCAAAAGTTCCACATACTCTTCCTCCTGGAATAGATGTTGGATGCATAAGTACGCCTAAGGATTTTTTTGCAATAATTGAATCTTTAGGCATGTTTATATATTTTTTGATCCTTTACACTTAAAGTGTTTTTGATTCTCTAAATTCAACCATATACAAATTTTATTTAATTGACAAATATCATGTCTAGATTTAAGTCTAAACAAAAAAATTTCTAATTTCTAATAAACAATTTTTTGCTTAATTGATGTAAATTTTGAAAACATCTAGTCATTATCTTTTGCGAAATTCACATAAACGACTACGATAAGAATATAGTTTTATGGTGCAAATTTCGTGACAAGTTTTATCACGGCAATGCAGAATAAAGAATCGAACTTTAATCTAACTAATGGTAGATTAAGGCTTGTAAGTGGAACAACAAATCCTAAATTAGCTGAAGAAATTGCATCATACTTAGGTATTAAAAATGTACCTTTAATATCTAAAAGATTTGCAGATGGAGAACTTTATGTTCAGATTCAGCAATCTATTAGAGGTTGCGATGTATTCCTTATCCAACCTACATGCGCTCCTGTAAACGATAGTTTAATGGAGCTTATGATAATGGTGGACGCATGTAAGAGAGCGTCTGCAAGACAAATAACGGCTGTAATTCCTTATTTTGGATATGCAAGGGCAGATAGGAAGACCTCAGGAAGAGAGTCAATAACTGCAAAACTAACTGCTAATTTACTTGAGAAATCAGGAGTTGATAGAGTTCTTGCTATGGACTTACACTCGGCTCAAATACAAGGCTACTTTGATATACCATGCGATCATATTTACGGCTCACCTGTATTAATTGATTATCTAGAAACATTAAATCTAGAAGAAATAGTTGTAGTCTCTCCTGATGTAGGCGGGGTGGCAAGAGCAAGAGCATTTGCAAAATTAATGAATGATGCGCCCTTGGCTATCATAGATAAACGAAGATCTGCTCATAATATCGCAGAAAGTCTAACCGTTATTGGTGAAGTCAAAGGTAAAACAGCTATTCTTATAGACGACATGATAGATACGGGAGGCACAATTTGTTCTGGAGCAAATTTACTAAAAAAAGAAGGAGCTAATAGAATATTTGCATGTGCCTCACATGCTGTATTTTCTCCTCCTTCTTATGAAAGATTAAGTACAAAGAATCTTTTCGAACAAGTTATTGTGACTAATAGCATACCAGTTATACATAAAGATAATTTTCCACAGTTAAAAGTTCTTTCTGTCGCAAATATGCTGGGGGAAGCTATTTGGAGAATCCACGAAGAAAGTTCTGTTAGTTCTATGTTTAGATAAAAGAAATTATTTTTTTATAACCCTTGTAATTTCTTGAGTCTTTCAGTTTCAATTTTAAATTGTTTTTCTATTTTTTCAGGAACATTATCTGGACATACTTGAAGAGCTGATTCAACTAATTGCAGAGATGCAATAAATTGTAATTGTTTCATATCAACTGTTTGTTCTTTCTTCTTCTCTATTATTTTCCCTCCATGTTTTTGTGATACTACTGAAGCGAACGTTGCTGAGGCAACGTTTAATGTTTTTGGGAAATCTAAATCAAATCCTTTTCTTGTCGCATTACATAGAAATGAAACACCCATCCCATGATATAAATCTAAATCATTTTTATTGGCAGGTGAATTTTTAACATTTGCATTTACTTTATTAAATTCATTATTTGCATCAAAGAAAAAATATGAAAAAATTAGAGGGATTGCAAAAAATCTAGAAATTTTAAAACTCATATTTGATTTATTTTTAATTCATATCACTTAAAGATAACATTTTTTATTTTTTAAATTAAATCTGCCAACAGAATTTATTTAATAATTTTAATTTCGTGATGATTTTCTACTATTTTAAGCACATCTTTGTTCCATGAATATATAACTCTAAATCTATAATTATCAGAATCTACAAGTCTTGTATGTTCAAGAATATACCAATCTTTGTAAGAAGATTCAAAAATCATTTCGTGTTCGTCGACTTGCTTAATATTTGAAATACCTTCATCATTACTTAAATAAAAATTTTCCCTCTTAAGTTGATGGCCTTTTAAAAATGCATGCATTTCTCCTCGTTCTTTATACTGGGGATTTTCGTCAAAGAAATTGTATTTTTTTTCTGGATACCAAGTAAATTTATAATGCGACTCCCATTCTGATTTACTCTCAAGAGCTTGAATATTTATATTCATAATTAAATTATAAGTTTTTTGTGCTTCATCGAGAAAATACGTTCTATTGGATTTCCATAATCCAATATTCCTAGAAAACCACCTTTTTAAATTGCTATTTAAATTGATTTCAGGAGGGTTTTCACCAAAATGTGAATTTTTCTTTGGATTAATAGCAACCATTTATAAAAAAGTCATATTTATTTAATAGCCTATATGTAAAATAAAAAAAAATATCTTAAGGTGTTTATAAGGATTAACAGCTTTTCAACACTTCAGAGGAATTCATTTGAATGATAAAAAAGAGCTAAAACTAATACTTATAGCAGCTAGAAATCAACTTTCTAGTAGTGATATTAAGTCCCTAATAGCTTACTTAGAATCAGATGATTGTGAATTTAAGATATCTCTTCAGATCTCTGACCCCACAGAGCAGCCAGAATTACTTGAACTACATAGATTAGTCGCTATTCCTGCTCTTATAAAGCTTTCCCCAGCTCCAAAGCAAATATTTGCTGGAAGTAATATTTTTTCTCAATTGCAAAAATGGTTACCAAGGTGGTCACAGGAAGGCTTAACTAAAAATCTTGGCATTAATTTACAGCCATCTAAAATTGATTCAATAAGAACTCAAAAAGAATTTCTATTGGAAGACGAACTTCTTGTTTTAAGACAAGAAAATGAGACATTAACAAAAAGAATAGAATCTCAGGAAAGATTATTAAGAATGGTCGCGCATGAATTAAGAACACCTTTAACTGCTGCTACTTTGGCTGTTCAAAGTCAAAAACTCGGACAAATAGATATTTCAAAATTGCAGGAGGTTATTAAAAGACGTCTTGAAGAGATTGAACTCTTATCTCAGGATCTTTTAGAGGTTGGAACAACCAAATGGGAAGCATTATTTAATCCTCAGAAAATTGATTTAGGTAATATTAGTGCTGAAGTAATACTCGAATTAGAAAAATTCTGGAGATTAAGGAATATTGAAATTGATACTGATATTCCATCTGATCTGCCAAGTGTATTTGCAGATCAAAGAAGAATGAGGCAAGTATTTTTAAATTTAATTGAAAATGCTATTAAATTTTCTAAAGACTCTGGATCTATAAAAATCACTATGATTCATAAGACAAATCAATGGGTAGAAATAACAATTTGTGACAAAGGTGCAGGTATTCCTTTGAGCGAACAAAAAAGAATTTTTCTTGATAGGGTTAGACTTCCCCAGACTTCTGAAGGAACTTCAGGATTTGGTATAGGGTTATCAGTATGTAGGAGAATAGTACAAGTCCATGGAGGAAGAATATGGGTCGTATCTGAAGTTGGAGAAGGTTCCTGCTTCCATTTCACAGTTCCTGTGTGGCAAGGACAAAACAAAGAGCAACAATACTTGACGAAAGGCTAGCCTTACTCTTAGTTTTTAATAAGCTGTTATGCTAATTTCCTGGCCCCATCGTCTAGAGGCCTAGGACACCTCCCTTTCACGGAGGCGACAGGGGTTCGAATCCCCTTGGGGCTATTAATTTAAATTTATAACGATCTTTTTGATGATTTTGCTTGCCTGTCTACGGCAATTAAATTTTCTGAAAGATCCTTTTTCAGTCTTTTCTCTATCATCCCTATTGGCATCCACTGACAACCTTGAACAGTAAGATCATAAATTAATGAGTTTGTTGAAGTATTTTTAATATTTTGAATTTTCCAACTACCCTCAAACTTTCTAAAATCTCCTTTTATTAAATTAAATTTTAAGAGACCAAGCTCCTTATCCTCAAATAAATCTATAGTTACTTCAGCTGAAAACTTCATGCCAAGGAAATCCTGAGCTCCAACTTGTTTAAGATGGACATTATTTCCCTTCTGAAATATTTTTTTGCTCGATAAAAGATTTGGTATGTACAGATTTAGCCGATCATAATCTGTTAAAACACTCCACAAAGAATCAATACTCGCAGAAGTTGTAAGTTGAGCTGCCAGTCGTCTTGTCCCGCCGGAAAACTTCTCCATCGTCTGCTCAATTGTCCTGTAATCATTGTTCTTAGAATGATCTTCTGATTCTTGAGGATTATTCATAAATGAATTTTTTAATTAGATAAAAAATTATTTCTGTGTAACTATACTGATAAAAACAACAAATACTGAAAAATTAAAATAATTTCTTTTATTTATCCCGATCTCAAAACGTAACCATTTTTGTAAAATCACTACAAATTAAACTACAAATTGATAGTCTTTTATATAAAGAAAACCAAAAAATGTATTCACAATCAACAGTTATCGCAGGTGGCTTGGCTCATATACCAGTAGTAATAGGAGTTTTTTCTTTTATTCAAAAATTTTTTAGTAAAAGAGCCTCACAATTCCCGCAAGATACAGAACAAAAAAAATCTCCGGTAAAACCTGTTGAACAAAAATCAACCCCTAAGCCTGTTCCTGTTTCTAAGGCAGAAACTAAAACAGTAGTTAAGAAAAAACATGCAGATGTTCCAGTCAATATTTACCGTCCTAAGACACCATTCGAGGGAACAGTCATTGAAAACTATAGTCTTCTCAAAGAAGGAGCAATTGGTAGAGTTAATCACATAACTTTCGACCTTAAAGATAGTGATCCATTTTTAAATTATGTAGAAGGTCAAAGTATTGGTATCATGCCTGCTGGTGAAGATGCTAATGGAAAACCTCATAAATTAAGACTATACTCAATAGCTAGCACTAGACATGGTGATGACTTTAATGGAAATACAGTTTCTCTTTGTGTAAGACAGCTTCAGTATGAAAAAGATGGTGAAACCATTAATGGTGTCTGCTCTACTTACTTATGTGATATTAAGCCTGGAGATAAAGTAAAAATAACAGGTCCTGTTGGTAAGGAAATGCTTCTCCCTGATGAAGAGGACGCAAACATTGTTATGTTGGCAACTGGAACAGGAATAGCACCAATGAGGGCTTATTTAAGAAGAATGTTCGAACCAACTGAAAAAGAAAAAAATAAATGGAATTTCAAGGGTAAAGCTTGGTTATTTATGGGTGCTCCAAAATCAGCTAATTTGTTATACGAAGAAGATCTTCAAAGATACATTGCTGAGAATCCAGATAATTTTAAATATACAAAAGCTATTAGTCGCGAGCAGCAAAATACAAAAGGTGGAAGAATGTACATTCAAGACAGAGTTTTAGAGTCAGCTAATGAACTGTTCAATATGATTGAAGATGAAAAGACACATATATATCTTTGTGGATTAAAGGGTATGGAACCAGGAATAGATGAAGCAATGACTAAGGCAGCAGAAGAAAAAGGATTGAACTGGTCAGAATTAAGACCTCAACTAAAAAAAGCAGGAAGATGGCACGTAGAAACTTACTAAATCTTTGATATTTAGATTTAAGTTTCACATACTAAATACTTTTTGGTTTAGACACAATATGTAGCTAATATTTGAAAAAAAGAGGATTTTAAATAAAGAATACTAAAAATATGCCTTCAACTTTAAGTAATCCTCTAAGATTAGGTTTACGGCAGGAAAGAGTCATCACGCCACAATGTTTAGTAATATTTGGTGCTAGTGGAGACCTTACTCATAGAAAATTAATACCAGCCTTATTTGAACTCTATTTGCAAAGAAGAATTCCTAGTGAATTTGGAATAGTTGGTTGTGCGAGAAGACCTTGGACTGATAATGAGTTTAGAGAAAAGATGAAAGTAAAGTTATCAAATCAAATATATGGTAAAGAAAGGGAGTGGGATCAATTTTCTAATTATCTTTTCTATGAACCAGTTGACCTACAACAAAGTGATCATGTCGTAAGGCTTTCTAGAAGATTAAATGAAATTGATAAAACACAAGCTACTCATGGGAATAGAACATTTTATTTATCAGTATCTCCAAATTTCTATGCAAGTGGATGTAAAGCTCTTAAAGGGGCTGGTCTTTTAGATGACCCTAAGAAAAGTCGTTTAGTAATTGAAAAACCTTTTGGAAGAGATTATTCAAGTGCAAAAAAATTGAATAAGATTGTTCAAAGTTGCGCTGAAGAAAGTCAGATTTATAGGATTGATCATTATTTAGGTAAAGAGACAGTTCAGAATATTCTTGTTTTGAGGTTTGCTAACACTATTTTTGAACCAATCTGGAATAGGAATTATATATCAAGTGTTCAAATTACTTCATCTGAAACAGTTGGTGTTGAAGATAGAGCAGGTTATTACGAAAGCTCTGGTGCTTTACGGGATATGCTTCAAAATCATATGACTCAAATGCTTGCAGTTACTGCAATGGAACCTCCCGGAAAATTTGAACCAGAAGCAATAAGAAATGAAAAAGCTAAGGTTCTTCAAGCTTCAAAACTTGCTGACGAAAATGAACCGTGGAATTGTTGCATAAGAGGTCAATATGGAGAGGGAGGAAATATTTCAAATCGACTCAAAGGATATAGGCAGGAAGATGGTGTTAATAGTAATAGCACAACTGAAACTTATATTGCGACAAAAGTTTTCGTGGATAACTGGCGTTGGCAAGGGGTTCCTTTTTATTTGAGAACAGGTAAAAGACTACCTAAAAGACTTGGAGAAATAGTCTTGACTTTTAAAGACGTTCCTGTTCATTTATTTGAATCAACAATAATAAATCCTGCCCCAAATCAACTTGTCCTTAGAATTCAGCCAAATGAAGGTGCTACTTTCAAATTTGAGGTAAAATCTCCTGGTTCTGGAATGAAATCAAGACCTGTTGAGATGGAATTTTCTTATGATGAATCATTTGGAGAACCCTCAGATGAAGGCTATGTAAGATTATTAGCTGATGCGATGCTTTCTGACCCAACCTTATTTACTCGAAGTGATGAAGTTGAGGCAGCCTGGAAACTTTATACGCCATTAATTGAATTGATGGATAATTCTCCTTGGAAGTTACCTATTTATAATTATGAATCTATGACGTGGGGTCCTCCAGAATCTGATCAATTAATTTCAAAAGATAATATTTTCTGGCGTAGACCTTAACAATGAAACCTCAATTAACACTCCAAACCCCTTTAGAGCTGCCTTATCAGGAAATTTCTAATTACCTTAATAAATTATGGATTTCAGAAGATAAAGATAATAGTGGAGCTAATACTTTTACATTAATGGTCTGGCAGCCTGCTTGGCTAGAACAATGTTTGGTTCAAAAAGGATTAGTAAATGGACCAATTACTGGAAATTTAAGTCCAGAGATAATTGAAGTTGCTAAAAAATTTATATTAGATCAAGGACTTCCTATCACTACTTCGCTCAATAGTGAAGAATTATTGAATTTGTTAAAGGAAAATTTATCTAATAAAGATTTTGAAGATTTTAGAGGACAATTTTTTGAATCATCAATAAGTACATTGAATCCAAGAAGATTAATAACTCTAGCGCCAACATTAAATAAAAATTCAGATGTCAAAACTTTTGTATCCGCTTACTGTCCTTTAAGTGATATGCCAGCTATGCAAACTATATGTGGGGATTTAGTTGTTATTAGGGGGGACTCGGCTTCAATATCTAATAAAGGATTAAAAATAATTGATGAATTATCTATTGCTGAATTACCTTCATGGTTGTGGTGGAATGGAAGCTTGGATGAATCGCCTGAAATCTTCGAGTATTTTACTAATTCTGGCCAAAGGTTAATAATTGATAGTGCTCTTGGATCGCCTGCAAGATGTTTAAAAGTTTTAGATCAATTAAATAATTCCAATAAAGCTATTAATGATTTGAATTGGGTTAGATTGAAAAATTGGAGGGAATCATTGGCAATGATTTTTGATCCGCCTTCGAGGAGACCAATTTTAGATCATATTACTGATATTGACATTGATATCGCAGGAGATCATATGATTCAAGCTTTGTTTTTGATTTCATGGATTAGCGATAAACTTGGTTGGTCTTTCCTAAGAGTTGAAAGGGATACAGACTCAACAAAAATAGAGTTTGAAAGAATTAATGGCGAAAAAATTTCTGCAACAATTAATCCCTTATCTTTGGGAAATCCAAGTATTCATTTAGGACAAGTTATTGGATTGAGGCTGATTTCAAAAATTAGTGAGGTTCAAAAAAATAACACTTGTGTAATACTTGGCTGTGAATCAGTGGAATGCATGAGACTTGAAGCAGGGGGAATGGCAAATATGGAATTAATAGAACAAGTTGTTCCAAATTCTTTTTCTACATCAGAGTATGATGTTAGTAAATTATTGGGAAGTAGTAGAGGAAATACAAGTCCTCTTTTTGAAAATTCTATTAAAATAGCCCTTCAAATATTTAATGGTTTTAAAAACTAATAGATGCCTTGTGTAATATCTTCTCCTTCAACTGATAGTGGGAAAACTACTTTATCTCTTTTGCTATCTTGTTGGGCGTTCTCAAAAGGTATAAAGATACAAACTTTCAAAGTTGGCCCAGATTATCTTGATCAACAACAACTTAGTTCGATTGGCCAGCCTATTTGTAGAAATTTAGATATTTTTTTAAGTGGTGAGGAATGGGTTCAAGAAAGTTTTTTTAAACATTCTTTGAAATATGAATTCTCATTAATTGAAGGAGCGATGGGTCTATTTGATGGATTAGGTCCAACAACTTATTCCAGCACAGCAAATATCTCTAAACTTCTCAATGCTCCAATAATTTTTATTGTTAATGCTAGAGGTCAAGTAGCTTCTCTTTTAGCGACAATGAGAGGTTTTAGAGATTTCGATAGTGAGTTGTCAATAGTAGGAATTATATTTAACAACGTTAATTCAGATAGACATAAAAAATTAATAAAAGAAGTTTTTAAAAATGAAGACTTCGAAATTCTTGGTTTTTTACCATCTGATTCAAAAATAACTTTAAACAAAGCTAATTTAGGTTTAATATCTCCAATCGATAATGGAAAAGAAATTGATGTTGAATACTTTGCAAATTTTGCCGAAAGAAATCTTGATGTATTTTCCCTTATTAAATTCCTGAAATCTCCTCAAAAGAAAATATTAAATTCTGTCAATTTTAAAGATTTTAAAATTGATAAAACTAAACCTATCGCAATTGCAGAAGATAAAATCTTTCATTTTCAATACCCTGAAACTAAGGAGTTTTTGAGTGAAATAGGCATACCATTGATTTCATGGAGTATTTATGATGATGAAGAAATACCTAATGAGGCTTCTTCTTTAATTATTCCTGGGGGGTTCCCTGAAAAATATGCTGATCATATAAGTAACTCTACAAAAAGCTTAAATTCGTTAAGGAAATTCCGCAAAAATGGATTTATATATGCAGAGTGCGGAGGGATGATGATTTTAGGAGACTTTATAAAAGATGAAAATGGTAATAATCATAAAATGAGTGGCATACTCCCTTTTAGATCAAAGAAAAGTAAACTTTCAGTAGGTTATAGATACATTCAGGGTTTAAAAGATACTCCGATGATTAAACGAAATCAATTAATTAGAGGACATGAATTTCATTATTGGGAAATTGAAAATAATTTATCTCAACCTGATTTTGGAAAAGCTGAGCATCAAAAGAAACTTTCTTCCCCATGGAAAATTAAATCTTGGAAAACCGAATACAAAAATGAAGGCTTTTTTGATGAAAAATTACATGCAAGTTGGATTCACTTACATTTGCCAAGTTCTCCAGAACTCGCAAAAAACTTTATAGATACCACCCAAATTACTTTTTCAAAGCATTCTTAATTTGTTATCAAATCAAATATTTTGAGAGGTGAACCTAAAAAAAACATTCCAGGCAAAGTGATTAATGGTCCTAAAAAACTCCCTACCATGACCTCAATTTTTGTATGACCCAGGGACTCTTTTAACAGTAATTCAGATTGAGGGTCTAATTTTTTTGATAGTTTATTAATTTCTGCAGCTTGAATTCCAGCTGATTTTCGAACACCACTAGCGTCATACATAACTATTAGTGCTACCGCAACTGATAATGCGAATATTGAGCTATCAAATCCTAATTCATAACCTATACCAGATGTAGCACCAGTTATTAAGGCGGAATGACTTGAGGGCATACCACCCGTCTCGAACATAATCCCAAATCTTATCTCTCCAGTTGAAAGGAAATTGAATACAATTTTAAAAAATTGAGCTAGCAAACAGGATAATAGGCTCCAGAAAAGAACTGAATTATTAAAAAAAGAAAAAAAATCAGACATAAATTAAAAATAATTATCTGTCTCTATTTGTAATAAAGTCGGCTAACGATATTAAATACTTTGCATCCGCACCCCAAGGTTCTATTGCTTTTTTTGCTTTTTCAACTAAATCAAATGCTCTTTTCTTTGACTCCTCCATTCCAAGTAATTTAGGGTAAGTAGTTTTGTCAGCTAAAAGATCTTTGCCGGCAGTTTTCCCAAGCTTTTCACTGCTGGAAGTTAAATCAAGAATATCATCTATTATTTGGAAGGCTAAACCAATTCCCTCTGCATATGTTGTCAGAGCTTGTAATAGTTTTTCGTTAGCTCCTGCGATCATCGCGCCTGTTCTTACGCAGGCCTTTAATAAAGCCCCAGTCTTGTGAAGATGAATATATTCGAGAGTTTCAAGGTCGACTTCTTTACCTTCGCATTCCAAATCAACAACTTGTCCCCCGACTAGGCCTGGTGCACCAGCAACTAGGGATAATTCTCCAACTACATTTAATAATCTATTTGGATCGACTCCAGGGCTTCTTAAAGAGATCATTTCAAAGGCCCTTGTTAATAAAGCGTCGCCTGCAAGAATAGCTATTGCATCTCCGTATACTTTATGATTTGTCGGCCTACCTCTCCTTAAGTCATCATTATCCATGGCGGGTAGATCATCATGAATCAAGGACATTGTATGGATCATTTCGATTGCTACCGCAGTGGGAACGGCAAGAGATGGTTCTCCTCCAGCCAGTGAGCAAGATGCTAAACATAAAATTGGACGTATTCTTTTCCCTCCAGCTAAGAGGGAATATCTCATTGACTCTCTCAATATTTCTGGATTCTCAGGGCCCAAGGAAAAATCAAGTGCTTCTTCTACAACTTTTTTAGTGTTTTTAAGATATTTTTCAAAATCAGAAATGCTATTTATAACTTCAGTCATTTTATACCTTCAGTAAAAAAAAATTCATCTTGGAGTTTATGGCAAAAGGTCATTAAGTGTTGATGATAAACCAAATTGTTTTTGCCAGCTAAAAATAGTATTTACAAGTAACATTGTTACTGTCATTGGTCCAACTCCTCCTGGTACAGGTGTGTAAGCTAATACTTTAGAAATTACATCTTCTAATAATACATCGCCGCATAATCTAGTTTTATTTTTATCTGAACTTTTTAATCTATGTATCCCAACATCAATAATTACTGCTCCTTCTTTCACGAAACTCGAATCTACAAGATTGGGTTTTCCTGCAGCCGCAATTAGAATGTCGGCTTCTTTACAAACTTTATTCAAATTTAATGTTTTAGAGTGAGTAATTGTTACCGTGCTATTTAGATTCAACAACATAAGTGATAGGGGTTTCCCAACAAGCAAACTTCTTCCTATAACAACAATTTTCTTCCCTTCAATTGTAATATTTTGGGATCTCAATAAATTAATAATTCCTGCTGGTGTGCATGATCTCATCGCAGGCTCATTTTTCACTAGTTTGCCGATGTTTACCTCATTTAGTCCATCTACATCTTTGCTTGGATTAATATGGCTGATCAGTTTTTGCTCGTCAAACTTCTTTGGGATGGGAAGTTGTAGTAACATCCCATCAATATCCTTATCAGAATTAAGTTTGATTATTAATTGTTCAACTTCTTTTTGCTCTACATTATCTTTTAGATGAAAGATAAAGCTCTTTATTCCAATCCTTGAACATGCTTTTTCCTTGTTATTAACGTAAACACCACTTGCTGGGTCTTCACCTATTCTTATTACAGCTAAACCGGGAGCTCTTTTTGCAATTTTTTTATTACTAGAGATATAATCAGTTAATCTTTCTTCGATTTCAAGAGATAATTTTTTACCGTCTAGTTTTAATGACATTTAGAAAAACATCTCCTTTTTACCCCTAGCATGCCTATAATTTTAAATTATTCAAATAGATTAATCTATATTCTGTGCAAAACATCACAACTTACTTAAAGAAATTGCTTTATCTGTGGAGGCGAAGTCAAATCCCAGTAAAACAACCAATTAAAATTTCAAGAATAGATAATCTCATAATTTTTTTAGTATGCATTTTAATTTCAGTAATTTCTTCTTATAAATTACTTCTTATCTCGCCTTTAAATTTTGCAGATATTTTTTCTTGGTTTTGGACCTTTACTGAAATACTTATTAGTTGCGAAGTTTTGATATTAGTTTCAAAAAAAGAGAATCCTACAATTTCTTCAAGACAGATCTTCTTGATCATTACCCTTCTTTTAGCAGTACAAGTTACGAAATTAGCCTTAGCTTCAACCATAAGTCCATTATCTATGATAATTCCACCGGCATTAATAATATCTCAAGGAATGGGAAGCATAACATCTTTAGCTTGGGTATCAATAGCGAGTCTTATTTGGCCTGACCCAGAAATTATTATCAATAACAATTTATTTTTTATTTTATTAGTTTGTGCTTCAATAGTATCTCTTCTTGGAGGAAGAATAAGAAGTAGAGCTCAGTTACTTCAACTATCCATTTTTGTTCCCATTGGATCGTTATTGAGTCAATGGATATTTATAGGTAAAGATAAAATATCTTTTTTTAATAAGCAAGATTTTGTTTTAGCTAATGGGGATATATTTTCTGATTCCTTGCTATTGGCAATAGCTATGCTTTTTACAATCTTATTTATTCCCATTTTTGAATCGACATTCGGATTATTAACCAAAGCAAGATTACTCGAATTGGCTGATAAGGAGAAACCTCTAATTAGAAGATTGTCTCTAGAAGCTCCTGGCACTTTTGAACATACCTTACTTATATGTGGTTTAGCGGAGGAAGCAACAAGAATGATTGGTGGTGATATTGATCTAATTAAAACTGGAGCTTTATATCATGATGTTGGCAAATTACATGCACCTAATTGGTTTATTGAAAATCAGGATGGTTCAAAAAATCCTCATGACGAATTAGATGATCCGATTAAAAGTGCAGAAGTATTACAAGCTCACGTTGATGAAGGATTGAAATTTGCAAGAAAAAATAGGCTACCTAAACCGATAGCTAATTTTATTCCTGAACATCAAGGTACCCTTAAAATGGGATATTTTTTTCAAAAAGCTAAAGAAAAAAATCTAGACATTAATGAATATTATTTTAGATACAAAGGTCCTATTCCTCAGTCTAAAGAAACAGCTATTTTAATGCTTGCCGATGGATGTGAAGCAGCACTAAGAGCTATGAATATTAATGCATCTGATAAAGAAGCTTTGAAAACAATTTCTAATATTATTTACTCACGTAAAAAAGATGGGCAATTAGATGATAGTAATTTATCGAAAGGTGAAATTTTTCTAATAAAAAGGTCATTCTTGAATGTGTGGAAAAGAATTAGACACAGAAGAATTCAGTATCCAACTAACAAGAATAATACTTTTTCTTAATTTTCAATTTATAACCTAATACTTCTTCGATGTTTCGGATTACACCAATAAAGAAGAGCTAACGTACTTAATAATGTTGTTATAAGAGTAAACCCACCAACTCCATAAATGTCTTTAAGAGTTATGAGCCTTACAACTGAATAAGGACCCATACCAGAAATTACCATTGATAAAGATACCAAAGTTAAAGTTACTCCCCATTTTCTCTCTGCTAAAAGAGCTGCTGAAGAAACTATTCCAACAATTGCAGAAGGCCATCCAAGACTTATGGCGAGAGTTATATTCGCAACTTTTAGCGGAGGCCCATAACTTATTATTAACGCGATTATTGGAAGTGCAATTATGTTGCCGATTAAGCCAACCCACGAAAGTGCCCAATATCCAAGTACCCTTTCTCTCATTATTTACTGCTTTAACTATTAGTTTAATCTACATTATTAAGAGACTATTTTTAATGCTACTTAATAATCCTAAGAAAATTATTTAATTTGCAGGATTAGATAGAAATTTATTATCAGAATTCTCTAAATTATCAAATTGTGGATGAATTGAATTTTTTTTCTCAGAAAATACAAGTCTATTTAAAGCATTTACGTAAGCATTCGCTGCAGCAACTACAACATCTGTATCAGCAGAATGACCAGAATATATTTTATTATCTCTTCTTATTCTAATTGTTACTTCGCCCAAAGCATCAATTCCTTCTGTTACAGACTTAACAGAAAATTCAATTAATTCATTAGGAACTTTAGCTAATTTGTTTAAAGCCTCGCATACAGCATCTACGGGTCCAGTCCCTATTGATACAGCAGTATCCTCACTATTATCTTCCGTGTTTAGAAGCGAAATGGTGGCAGTAGGTCTTGAGGCGTTACCACAACTTACTTGTACAAGACTTAATTGAAATTTAGCTTCTGGGAGCTGTACTTGTTCACTAACAATTGCTTCTAAGTCTCTATCAGTAATTTCTCTTTTCCTGTCAGCTAAATCCTTAAAACGTGCAAAAGCATCATTTAAATCTTCTCGGCTTAAGTCATATCCCATTTCTTCTAATCTTGCTCTTACTGCACTTCTTCCACTTAGTTTCCCTAAGGATATTTTGTTGTCACTCAAACCAACAGTTTTTGCATCGATAATTTCGTAAGTTAGTCTATTTTTTAAAACCCCATCCTGATGAATACCTGATTCATGTGCGAAAGCGTTAGCTCCCACAATTGCTTTATTAGGTTGTACAGTCATTCCAGTTAGGTTAGAAACAAGTCTAGAGGTTTTTGTTATTTCTTCTGTTCTTATAGCCGTAAGAGGAGTTGGGGAATCTGGATTTCTTTTGAAAAAACTATTAAAAAAACTTTTCCTAACATGAAGTGCCATTACTAATTCTTCTAGAGAGGCATTTCCGGCTCTTTCACCAATTCCATTGATAGTACATTCTAGTTGTCTTGCGCCATTTTTTACTGCCTCAAGAAAATTGGCTACTGCTAAACCTAAATCATTATGACCATGAACCGAGATTACTGCATCATCAATATTTGGAACATTTTTATTTATATCGGCAATTAGTTTGCCAAATTCACTAGGAGTAGTAAATCCAACAGTATCAGGGATATTTATTGTTGTCGCTCCTGCAGAAATTGCCATTTGAATCACTTCGTATAAAAATTCAGGATCACTCCTTGAGGCATCTTCACAAGAAAACTCAATATCTTCTACTAATGATTTTGCATAATTAACCATTTCTGGAACTATTTGAAGAACATCTTTTCTGGATTTTTTAAGTTTATGTTTAAGATGAATATCACTTGTTGCAATAAAAGTATGTATTCTTTTCTTGGGAGCTGGACTTACTGCTTCGAAACATGCTTTTATATCTCCTTTAGACGCTCTAGCTAAACCGCATATTATAGGACCATTTTCTTTCCCTACAGCATTAGCAATTTTATTAACAGCTTTAAAATCTCCTGGACTTGCGAAAGGGAATCCAGCTTCAATAACATCCACTCCTAATCTTGCTAATTGATGGGCGATAGCAAGTTTTTCTTCGAGATTTAAACTGGCACCAGGAGATTGCTCTCCATCTCGAAGAGTTGTATCAAATATCAAAATTCTTCCAGTATCTTTTGACATCAAAGGGAATATACTAAACTTATATTAAGCTAATTAAAAAAATTTGACTAGATTTAGATCAATAAAAATTTGCTGAAAGTTTAAAACTTAAACAATATTGGTTAAAATTCTGAAAAAAAAATCACATACTTAAATTTTTAAAGTATTCTTTTAAGATTAAAGCTTTTTTTTTATAGAAAATAATTTCGATTTTTTATAGAACTTTAGGCATAAATTTAAAAAGTATGAATGGGCAATACTCTAAAAATAATCTTTTAGGCCAGTTAGCGATAGTTTTACATGCTCATCTTCCTTATGTCAGAAAAAATGAAAAAAACTCCTTAGAAGAAGATTGGTTATTTCAGGCGATTTTGGAATGTTATATACCACTACTTCAATCAATAGAATCTTCCAAAAATGAAAATCCGTTAAATACCAAACTTACTATTAGCTTGTCTCCAACATTATTATCACTTCTAAATAATAAAAAAATTCAAGAAACATTCCCAAGCTGGATTGAAACAAGAAAAGATTTCTTAAACGAACTGCCAAAAGAAGAAAAAAATGCCTCTAGATTTTTAATGAATAATCTTAATGACAAATACTTGTATTGGCAAAAATGTTCTGGAAATTTAATTGAGAAGTTTAGAGTTTTAAAAAACTCTGGAAATTTGGATATTCTTACTTGTGCTGCTACACACGGATATTTGCCCATTTTAAGGGAGAATCCAGAAACTGTTAAAGGACAAATCAATACAGCCATTAGGAACCATGAAAATATTTTTGGAACTAAGCCTTTTGGTATTTGGTTACCTGAATGTGCATATTATGAGAATTTAGATGAAATACTATCTAATTCCGGAATTAGATATGCTATCTTGGATGGCCACGGCATTCTAAACGCTACACCAAGGCCTAGGTATGGTGTTTACGCTCCAATATGCTCGAAAAAAGGAGTGGCCTTCTTTGGAAGAGATAGTGAGTCAACATTACCCGTTTGGTCTGCAAAGGATGGGTTCCCGGGAGACAAAGTTTATAGGGAATTTCATAAAGATTTGGGATGGGAATTACCTATTTCCAAACTCCAAAAGAAAGGTATCTCAACTAAAAGACCTTTGGGTTTGAAGTTTCATAAGATTACAGATGATAAGGCTCCATTAGGGGAAAGGGCGTTTTACTTAGAAAATGAAGCCAAAAAGAAAGTTGCAGAACATGCTGATTCTTATCTTCTCGCGAGATCCAAACAATTAGAAAAATTAACATTATCCTCTTCCTTTAAGCCCTTATTGGTGGCTCCATTTGATGCAGAGTTATTTGGTCATTGGTGGTATGAGGGACCTTTTTTTATTGAAAATATTTTAAAGAACTCTACTAAATATTCAATAAAGCTTACAAATTTAAAAGAATTCTTACTTCAAAAGCCAAATCTTCAGATTTGCGATCCATCACCTTCAAGCTGGGGACAAGGAGGTTACCATAATTACTGGATTAACGAAGCAAATGCATGGATTGTTCCAGAGATCACAAAAGCAGGCTCAACTTTTGTAGATTTATGCTCGAAAAATTTTAAAAATGAATTATCTCCAAGACTTTTTAAGCAAGCAGCTAGAGAATTACTTCTCTCTGAGTCATCTGATTGGAGTTTTATCCTAAGAGCCGGAACTACAACTGAGCTTGCAAAAGAGAGGATAGAAAGACATTTGTTCAGGTTCTGGAAAATAGTTGAAATGATTAAAAATCATTCCAATATTAATTTAAAATTTCTTGAAGATATTGAGGAAGAAGATAAAGTTTTCCCAGATATTAATATTGATGATTGGCGAAAATAAAAATTACTAATTTAACTTAAGCATTCCTAGTTTTACTTTTAGAGGTGAATTTATAAACATCTTAGTCATAACGTAAATTAGT
>OZSS01000075.1_pt1 | contig 40925 bp, 17 predicted proteins | sample 1779911 | NCBI WGS metagenome assembly OZSS01 (sample SAMEA2603589, study PRJEB24840) | metagenome | biome: Water; feature: Photic zone; material: Seawater sample | place: Mediterranean Sea | collected 2013-11-12 | depth 10 m
CTGCATTAAACGCTTCTGGTCACATTACAGTTTGGGGTCATTCGGATAGAGGTGGTTCTGGTGCCCCTACCGATAATGGCTATGTGAATATGGGTTCTACTGAAAAAGCATTTGCTGCAATGAAAGCAGATGGATCGATTACGGCTTGGGGTGATTCGAGTTATGGTGGCACTGATGCCCCTACGGATGATGGCTATGTTAATATATCTTCTACATTGCAAGCATTCCCTGCATTGAAAGATGATGGATCCATTACAGCTTGGGGTCATTCGAGTTTTGGTGGAGACAATGCTCCTATTGATGATGGCTATGTAAATATATATTCTACGTGGTATGCATTTGCTGCAATGAAAGCAGATGGATCGATTACGGCTTGGGGTCATTCAGGTAATGGTGGTTCTGGTGCCCCTACCGATAATGGCTATGTAAATATATTTTCTACGGGTAGTGCATTTGCTGCATTGAAAGCAGATGGTTCCATCACCGTTTGGGGTAATTCAGGTGGTTCTGGTGCCCCTACGGATGGTGGGTACGTGAATATATTTTCTACGAGGTACGCATTTGCTGCAATGAAAGCAGATGGGTCAATTACAGCATGGGGTAATTCAGGTGATGGTGGGTCTGGTGCTCCAACTGATGCTGGTTATGTAAATATATATTCTACGTGGTATGCATTTGCTGCATTGAAAGAACAAGGATCCATTACAGTTTGGGGTCATTCAGGTAATGGTGGTTCTGGTGCACCGACTTCGGGTACTTACGTAACTATATTTTCTAGTAAAGAAGCATTCGCAGCGATCCCACAAGGAACTTCCTACGCCTACGGTCCAGTGATAGGCACGGCTGGTGGCGTTGCAAAAACCGTCACCGCAGCGTCGCATCTGAAAGTCTTGGATTCCTTGGACATTCCGTCGATGCAAGTGCAACGCACGGAAGCGCAAAGCCTGAGCTTGGGCGCCAAGGCCGTGACCAGCGCGACTGCGGCCTTGAACCTATTCGAGATCAAATGCTTGAACGCGAACCAGACGACCGAAGCGACTTGCGGAAGCTGCAATGCTTGCTCGGATCTTAGCAAGACAACGGAGGCAGAGTGTGTTGGTATATGCAGCGATCCTAGTCAGACGACCCAGGGGACGTGTATTACGGCTGGATTTACAGCTCATACCATTACGACATCCGCGGATAGTGCATATTCTGTGTATGCTGCCGATGTAGATGGCGATGGGGATATGGATGTATTAAGTGCATCTGTTAGTGACGATAAAATTGCATGGTATGAGAATACGGATGGACAAGGCACATTTAGTACTCAAAAGACAATAACCACAGAAGCCGATGGTGCATATTCCGTGTATGCTGCCGATATGGATGGTGATGGTGATATGGATGTCCTTAGTGCATCTTATAGCGACAATAAAATAGCATGGTATGAAAATACAGATGGAAAAGGTACATTTAGTACTCAAAAGACAATTACCACACAAGCGTCTGGTGCAAAATCCGTGTATGCTGCCGATATTGATGGCGATGGTGATATGGATGTCCTTAGTGCATCTTGGTATGACAACGAAATAGCATGGTATGAGAACACAGACGGTCAAGGTACGTTTGGTACACAAAAGGTAATTACGACACAAGCCGTTTTTGCAGAATATGTTTACGCTGCCGATATTGATGGCGATGGTGATATGGATGTCTTAAGTGCATCTTCTTTTAACAAAAAAATAGCATGGTACGAGAATACGGATGGACAAGGGACATTTAGTACTCAAAAGACAATAAGCACGCAAGCCAATGGCGCATTTTCTGTTTATGCAGCTGATATCGATGGTGATGGTGATATGGATGTCCTTAGTGCATCTTCTTTTGACAAAAAAATAGCATGGTATGAGAACACAGACGGCCAAGGGACATTTAGCACTCAAAAGACTATTAGCACACAAGCCGATGGCGCAAGGTCTGTTTATGCAGCTGATTTGGATGGCGATGGTAATATCGATGTCCTTAGTGCATCTTATAATGATAATAAAATAGCATGGTATGAAAACGATGGTGCTTCTGACCCTACATTTACGGCTCATACCATTACGACATCGGTAGATCGTGCAAGATCCGTGTATGCAGTTGATGTGGATGGCGATGGGGATATCGATGTATTGAGTGCATCTTCTGAAGACGATACAATTAGATGGTACCAGAACGATGGCATCTGGACCCCTCGTACTTGGACAGAAAGTAGCTTCACCAATACCAGCACCTGCGTCGGGAACCATACGTGGACCAGCGCGTGGCAGGAGCTGAAAACTAGCGATTTGAACAAGCTGCAAGTCTATCGGTGCTCGAACCGCAGTGTCCTGACGCAAGTTGAATGCGAAGCGGCAATCATGGAATGCAGCGACAGTACTTACAGCGATGAAAGCTCATGCTTGGAACCTGTAGTCGGGTGTAGTGATGGAAGTACCGCGAACGAGACGGAGTGTGCAGGGACTCTGGAAGTTAGATTTAATACACCCGATCTCTCGCTCTCAGAAACCGATTGTGAAGCATATGCGTTGGCAAATGGGTATCCTTTTTCTTCAAATGGTTTTAGTGATTTTCCACTAGGATGTATATTGATTGAAGATACATCCACACTTGTTTATTTTAATACACAGGACAACAATGCGGACTGTAGTGCATTTAGTTATGTGGCCTGCATTCAAGGAAGAGGCACTTGGGACAGCAGCAGCGCCAACACCTGGACCGACACGAACACGAAGACCTGGGACTTTATCTTGACGACCGACGTCATGAATAACTTTGCAGCGACGACCGCCACGACTGCCGAAATGAACCAACTGCAAGGCATCGATTTGGAAACTTGCTCGGAGTTCGGGCCCGACGTCACGACCTACGACAGCACGGCAACTAGCTATGCCGGGACCGCATGTGCCGATGCCAATGCCTGCGAAGTGGCCTGCAGCGCCGATACGAGCTGTGAGGGGTATACGAAATCATATAAATTTGGCAAAGCTGGTGATGAGTTTTTAGTGAATACCGAAACAACATATGGACAAGATAATCCATCTATTGCTTTTTTATCAGGTGGCAGCTATGTTATTACATGGGAAAGTTTTGGACAAGATGCATTTAATTATGGGGTGCATGCACAAATGTATAATGCAGATGACACAACAAAAGGCAACGAGTTTTTGGTAAATACACATACAACAGATCACCAGATGCACCCAGTAGTTGCCTCCATAACAAACGGATTTGTGATTGTGTGGAAAAGCAATTTACAAGATGGAGATGGAGCGGGTGTATATGCACAGATGTACAACACAGACGGCACAACAAACGGTAATGAATTTAAAGTTAATACGTATACAACAAGTCATCAAAATTATCAAGCCGTGGCTTCCATAGCAAACGGATTTGTTGTTGTATGGCAGAGTTATCAACAAGCTACTAGCGACAGTCATCTTGACATTTATGCACAGATGTACAACACCGACGGCACAACAAACGGTAATGAATTTAAAGTTAACACACATACAACAGCTGCCCAAGAACGTGCTAGTATTGCTTCCATGCAAAGTGGTTTTGTCATTGCTTGGCAAAGTTTTGGACAAGATGGAGCTCACTATGGCGTATTTGCACAAATGTACAACGCAGACGGCACAACAAACGGAAATGAATTTAAGGTTAATAACTACACTACAAGTGCTCAAGGTTATCCTGCAATCGCATCTACCTCGGACGGCTTTGTCATTGTGTGGGAAAGCAATTTACAGGATGGGGATGGCAACGGTATTTACGGACAACGCTTTTCCACGGACGGGAGTGCCTTGGGATCCGAGTTTCGAGTGAATAATTATACGACAAGCAATCAAAGATATCCTGCAATTGCATCTACCTCTAACGGCTTTATTGTTACGTGGGAAAGCACTGGACAAGATGGAGATGGGAATGGCGTTTTTGCTCAAGAATATTCAAATGATGGTAGTCTCATTGGCTCCGAGTTTCAAGTTAATAACTACACTACAAGTCATCAAGACACAGCAAATATTGCTATAAGAAACAATAAAATAATATTCGTTTGGGGTAGTTTCAACCAAGATGGAGATTCCAGAGGTGTCTATGGGCAACGCTTTCAAAAACTCTTCGTCTACGGGGCCGCCACAGGCACGGCGGGTGGCTTTGAGAAGAACGTGAACCCAACGCATCTCAGCAAAGCGAACTGCGAAGCGCCGATCATGGTCTGCAGTAACGCCAGCTTTAGCGATGAGTCGTGCCTTGCACTTCTAGTCGGGTGTAGCGATGAGATGACTGCAACCGAGACCGAGTGTGTGGCGAGAAACATGACATGCAGTGACGCCAGCTTTACCGATGAATCGTCGTGCCTTGCACTTGAAGTCGGGTGTAGCGATGGAAGTACTGCGACGCAAGCCGAGTGTGAGGCAATGCGCGTTGTAACTTGGGGATATCCACTTAGAAGCAACCATCCAAACTATGTAGATTCTACGGAATGTTACCAATATGCAACGGAAAATGGGTTTATTTGGGGAGGGAACACTAGAAATTTTATAGGGCCAGGATGTCTTAGAACTGACGGCCCAACTACGATCTATTGGAATACAGGGGATTGGATTAACCCTGCGAGTTGTGGTAAATATAATAGTAATGCTGTCAAATGGTGGGGGACAGGTATGTACTGCATCCAATGGAGAGGCACATATGACAGCACCAAGATAAACACCTGGTTCAACGCAAACACAAGAACCTGGGACAACAGCACTGTCTATACGTGGACTGATACGAACACGAAAGTCTGGTCCGACCAAGTGCTTCGCTTGGACATCTTGAAAGACGTCACGGCGAATGCGACGGAGCTGAATAAATTGGCCACGAAAGCCAGCGCTGCGCAATTGAATGCGATGAGCACGACCAGCAGTACCGCCGAACTAAATGCAGCGAGCGACATGATTATCACCGGATCCGACGCCTCGGCTAGCTTCGAAAACGTGACCGTCCAAGCCTTGGACCTGCAAGGTGCCTTGGCAGGCACCGTTTTGGCCAGCTGCTCGGATCCGAGCGTGGCGACGAAAGCGAACTGTGAAGCGCCGATCATGACCTGCAGCAACTCCAGCTACAGCGATGAAAGCTCGTGCTTGGCCCTTGAAGTTGGCTGCAGTGATACGAGCTACACCGATAAAACAGAATGTTTGGCAATCACCCAGATTGGTTATTCTGCCAGTGCCGTCACATCGCATACGGCGCCAGACACAAGTGATCACAGTGCTTGGCCCTTATTCACCTGTGGTGCTTCACAAACAAGTGGAACATTCAGATTGGTGACTACTTGTACGTTAAGTGGTCAGATTGGTTTGACTGGTGATTTAACGATCGTTGGGCAGAGTCAAACAATGGATACTTTAGTAACAATAAACGCTGCTTCTGCTGGCCCTACAAATAGACACTTTGACGCTAGTGGTGGGCATACATTGGAATTATGGTATGTCAAATTAACGGGTGCGGATATTACAAATGGTGGTTCATTGAGTGCAAGTTCAGATAGTCGGGGAGGAGCCATCCTAGTTTGGTCGGGTAATTCTCAAGTAAATTTGTATTATTCACAGATAAGTGGTAATAAAGCGGAGAATGGTGGTGCAATATTCTTTTATCCAGAAAGTGGAAATATGAACATCTATAATAGTATTATTAAAGATAATGAGGGTGGCAAGTGGACAACTGGTGGAATTTCAGTTACGGGTGCTGTTACGATTAAAGATACTATCTTTGATAATAATGATGCAACTGGTGAATATGGAAACGCTGGAGCCATATATATTTCAAAAGGCACCTTGAATATTACAAATTCAATCATAAAAAATTCATATGCAAAAATGACAGCAGGTATTTCCTTTGGAGCAAATCCAACTAATCTCAATATGCGACAATGTACATTTGCCGACAATACTGCCGACACAAATGATGATGGTATAAATATAGGAATTGCGGCCAGTTCTTTTACTCCAACTGTGAGAATAGTCAATACAATTATACCTGTGGTTACAAATAGCATTGAATTAAATACAGCAACAATAAAGACTTGTTTAGATAATTTATGTACCGAAGCGCCACATACTGGTGCATGTAGTGCCGTGGATGCAAATGATCCTAAATTAGGAGTCGTGTGTGCCAACTTCAACGCATCAACTATTAGATCTTGGGACAACAGCAGCGTCTATACGTGGACCGACACGAATACGAAAGTATGGAGTCCTTTGACCGGCACGCACTTGAACGACCATGCAGCGGACCTAGGCACCGTCCTAAGCTCGAACTTGACGAACCTTACCGCGACTGCCGCGCAAGTCAATGGCATCGATAAGTTCGATGCACCTAGCGCCGCAGCCTACACGACGTTAGGTGAAGTGACGGCAAGCAGTGCCGGCTTGAACACCTACGCATCAATTCCGAGAATTGCCTACGCGGACTACGATCCTAGCACGAAAGCCGTGCCAGCTTGCTCGGATCCGAGCAAAACAGTGGAGCAGTGCACTAGCTCGTGCTCGGATCCTGCAAAGACGACCGAAGCGGTTTGCGGGGATTGTAATCATCTAGGTTATTCCTCTAGTGCCGTCACTTCGCACACGACGCCAGATACGAGCGATACGAATGTTTGGACAGAATACGTTTGCGACAATCCAGCGACATCAGGAAAGTTTACGATATCTAGCAATTGCATCTTGAGTGATCAGGTGAGTTTGGCTGGTGAACTCACACTAGTTGGTTCCAACCAAGACATGGATAACTTAGTGACGATCACGGCAGCTACAAATAAACGACATTTTTATTTAAGCAGTGGATCACATAAACTGGACTTATGGCACGTAAAGCTGACGGGTGGGTATGCTATCAATGATGTCTCGCATGGAGGTGGTGCAATTTACCTTTATCTAGGTGGTTTATTAAATTTATATTATTCGGAACTATCTGGTAATACAGGTGGTAGAGGAGGTGCTATTTGGTTAATCGGTCAAAGTGACACGAATAGAAATGTGGTTATGAATAGTTATGGTAGTTTATTTAAAAATAATGAAGCTAGTCATGCTGGTGGTGCTATAGAACTACTTAAAGCTGTCGCTACTTTTGTTGATTCTACGATAGATAGTAATAATGGTGATACGGTTTTTTCTGATGGTGGTGGTTTGAGAATATTTGATAGCGCTGTAACTATGACAAATTCCATTGTATCGAATAATGAAGCTGGGTATGGTGGTGGTATCAGTATGAGAAGTGATAGCAGTTCGCTTATACTCCGTCAATCAACATTCAGCGGTAATGATGCATCTTTTATCGCACCTAGTGGTGATGATATATATGTAATGCATTCCCCAACCCTAAGTATTATCAATACAATTATACCGACTGCCGCAAATAATATTGTTGTTACTAGTGGTAATATACCAACATGGACAAGTTGTGCAGATGACCCTTGTTCCGTTCAACCGCATACAGGTACGTGCAGCGCCGTGGATGCAAGCGATGTAAAATTAGGAGTCATGTGTCTTGATGTAACCGCAACGGAAGAAACTTGCGGCGCTTGCAACGATACAAGTTTAGGGACAAAAACGACTTGTGAAGCAAGCTCGACATGGACCAGTGCTTGGGCCGTAGGCAATTGGACCGCCCGCACGGTACTGCAAACCAGGTGCGATTCGCACGATGCTTGCAAAGCTGCTTGCGATGCCGATTCCAGTTGCGAAATCTACCAAGAAAACATCTACTACGACTCGACCAAGGTCTATGGCGGTGCGAATTGCACGGATCCTGCGGCATGCGAAGCACAATGTAACGCCGATGCAGATTGCGAAGGTTGGAGCAGCGCCTGCAGCGATACGTCGAAAACTACCGAAGACACGTGTGGTAGCTGTACAGTTGACAGCCAAACGAGCAGCACGGCATGTGTCGGGCACTGTGAACTGGGCGTGCCATCGCTCACGGCACCAGATACAAGCGATACAAACGTTTGGACCGAATACAAATGCAACAATCCAGCGACATCAGGAAAGTTTACGATATCTAGCGATTGCACCTTGAGTGATCAGGTGAGTTTGGCTGGTGAACTCACACTAGTTGGTTCCAACAAAGACATGGATAACTTAGTGACGATCACGGCAGCTAATGAGAAACGACATTTTTATTTAAACAGTGAATCACATAAACTGCACTTATGGCACGTAAAGCTGACTGGTGGGTATACGAGTCAGAGTACTTCGGATGGAGGTGCTGCAATTCGCCTTTCTCTAGGTGGTTTATTAAATTTATATTATTCGGAACTATCTGGTAATACAGGTGGTAGAGGAGGTGCTATTTGGTTAGTCGGTCAAAGTGCCACAAATAGAAATGCGGTTATGAATAGTTATGGTAGTTTATTTAAAAATAATGAAGCTAGTCATGGTGGTGGTGCTATCGAACTAATTAAAACTGTCGCTACTTTTGTTGATTCTACGATAGATAGTAATAATGGTGATTCGATTCAGCATGGTGGTGGTTTGAAAATAGATGAGAGCGCTGTAACTATGACAAATTGCATTGTATCGAATAATGTAGCTGGGCGAGGTGGTGGTATCTTTTTCTTTGGTAGCAGTTCGCTTATACTCCGTCAATCAACATTCAGCGGTAATGATGCCGAGGAGAAGGGTGATGATATATATGTATATATGTCAGACGTAACCCTAAGTATTATCAATACAATTATACCGACTGCCGCAAATAATATTGTTGTCAGAACTGGTCGAACAGCAACATGGACCACATGTGCAGATGACCCTTGCTCGGTTCAACCGCATACAGGTACATGCGCGGCCGTGAGTTCCAGCGATGTGAAATTAGGTGTCACTTGCGCTTTGGCCAGCGACTACCAGCCTAGCCAAAATAGTTGCGGCTTTTGCAGCGGTGCCACGAGACGTGCTGGGGACATTTGCGAGTCGGATGCGGTGTTGGTTGTTGCTGCAGGTGAGGTTGCTACTTGCTACATTGACATTGGAGGCATGATTTTATGTATGGGCCATCCAATAGGAAATTTCGGCTCCGACAACTTGCTATTACCGATCGCTGTTACGATGCCTGTTGGTTTAACCGCAACGCAAATTAGTATGAGTCAAGACGGGGCTTGTGACGGGGCTGGTTGTGATAGTGCATGTGCGATCATGAGTGACAGTAACATCTATTGTTGGGGTTATTCTAACTCTGGCAGACTTGGTATTGATCCCGTATCGCCGCCAATAGGGTCGCCAATGATGGTGAATATGCCTACTGGTTTAACAGGAAAACAGTTGAGTCGAGGGAGTGATCATTCGTGTGCCATCATGAGCGATGACAACATTTACTGTTGGGGCGAAAATACAGAAGGCGAGCTTGGCGACGGAACCACTGTTAACAAACCTATACCAACGGCTGTTACAATGCCTACGGTAGATGGTAATCCTCTTACATCAAAGCAGATTGCATTAGGTTATGAATTTTCATGTGCCATCATGAGCGATGATAATATTTACTGTTGGGGTCGAAATCGTTATGGGTCGCTTGGCATTGGCAGTTTTGACAATTCGTTAAAGAAACTGGTACCGGAAATAATCACGATGCCAAGTGGTTTAACAGCTAAACAACTAGGTGTAGGAAAGTATGGTGGCTGTGCCATCATGAGCGATGATAACATTTACTGTTGGGGTCCAAATTGGTATGGTATGCTTGGCATCGGCACTGACGACATGTCCGGTAACGGAGCCTCTGTACCAACGGCTACTACAATGCCTGTTGGTTTAACCGCAAAACAAATTTCCGTGGGTGGTTTTGATAGATGTGCAATAATGAGTGATGATAATATTTACTGTTGGGGTGATAAAATGGGTGCTGGGGGGGCTAACTTGCTTGTACCGACTGCTATAACAATGCCTAGTGGATTAAAAGGAAAACAAATATCTGTAGGATATGAGCATTTTTGTGCCATCATGGATAACGATAGTCTCTACTGTTTTGGGAAAAATGGAGATGGACAATTGGGTATTGGCAGCACGATGGATCAAACGACACTACAACAAGTATTGGTTCCCGAGAAGACGTGGACTCCTTATGCATGGACCGACGGTGTTTGGACAAGCGGTTGGAGTGCCATAGCGTCTAGCTACGTTTACGGCAGCGAAGCCAGTGGCAGTGCCACCTCGCAAGTCAAGGCCTTGGCTTATGGTCCGGAAGGCCTCGAGGCAAGTGCTGTGTCACACAAGAAGCCAAGCTCCGATTTCTGCGATAATAAGCTACCAGGTACTTTCGTGCATCGTGACAAGGACCTCTATGTGTGCCTTGGCGACGAGTGCGCCGAAACCTCCACGTGCGAGTACCGGCGTCCAGCTTGCTTTAACGGTGACGTAGAGACTGCCGATGATGAAACGACGTGTGTAACTTATGAACTAGTTACAAGCGGCGGCACTCCAGATACTAGTCTTGTGTTGAATGCAGCAGAATGCGAAGCCTATGCAACAAGTATCGGTAGGAGTTATTGCGGAGTTACAGATCCTCCTACAACTAATGTTCCATATGGTTGTTTTCTTTACGATGATCCACTTGCTTGTGATAATAATGGTGGTTTTCGATTTAATGATGCACCGACTTCAACAAAAAGCTGTGATATCTCTCATTCCGATTATGATAATTTTGCTTTTGCAGGATGTGTACAAAAAACAAACACAAATGTGTGGGACCCAGACCACCGCGACAAGACGGTCTTCAAGACCAGGACCTGTTCGCATGACATGCAACACTTTACTGGACTTCGCGATGAATGCCCAGTTGGCAAATGCAGGATTGACGAGAGGCATAAAGTCAAAAAGACCTGCCATCAAAGTGTAAACCCAGACCACAGTACTGCTCTAAGCTTTGCAGCAGACGGCATCTCAAACTACGTTATTGATGGTGCAAATGACCCTGAAGTCCGAGTATGCGCCAACGAAGCGATTAGCTTTACGAGGAGCGATGCCGGGCATCCACTGCGCGTGGTCGCTGCTTCCGAGTGCACTGGCTGTGACACTGGAACGCATAGTAATCCAGCTAACCATTTAAGTAATTGGGTGGATGTGCAAGGCTCCAGCACTGAAACCTATACGTTTACGAGCGCTGGCAACTACTACTACCTCTGCACGGCGCATAGCAACATGGTTGGCGCCTTGATCGTCGAGGATTGCATGCAAAACTTTAATGGTGAGATCGGCACGGCAGCTGGGCAGTGCGAGCGGCTCTATAATTACACGGACAGTACAAGCGTCTATTCAGGCACGGCCTGCACGGATGCTAGCGATTGCGAATTACAATGTAGTGCCGATGCAGATTGTGAAGGCTACACGAGCAGGTGCAGTGATCCTAGCAAAACTACAGAGGATTCTTGTGGAACCTGTTCGGATCCTGCAAAGACGACTCAATCGACTTGCGGGGATTGTAGTGAGTTAGGTTATCAAGCTGACGCGGTGGCATCGCACACGGCGCCAGATACGAGCAATTGGGGCAATTACGTTTGCACTAGCCCAGCGACATCAGGAACCTTTATCTTCAATGGTGATTGTACATTGAGTGCCGAGGTGACTTTGACTGGTGATCTAACGCTTGTTGGTTCAGATACGACTACACTAAAGACAATGACAGCAGCAACAAATAAAAGGCATTTTAGACTTGGCACTACTGCAACGAATAATGCAGGCCGTACATTGACTTTATGGTACGTGAAGCTAACGGGTGGGAATATTCAAACAGAACCGTTAAATAATAATAATAGGGCGATAGCTGGATCCATATTAATTTGGACCAGTGGTGGTACATTAAATTTGTATTACTCTGAGATAATAGGAAATGAAGCAAAAAAAGTTAGTGGATATGGTGGTGCAGTATCTGCAATAGGTGCTAGTAGTACGAATAAGAATGCGATTGTAAACGTTTACAACAGTATTATTAAAGATAATAAAGCTAGAACTGGTGCGGCGTTTGATGTTAGACAAGCTGTTCTTAACGTTTACGATAGTCATTTTGATAATAATCTTGGAGAATTTGGTGGTGTTATGTATGCTATAGAAAGTGATGTAACAATGACAAATACAATCATATCAAATCATGTGGTAACAACCAGTTCTGACTTTAGTGGTATCGCAATAGGAAGCGATGGTGATAACTCATTCACCTTTCGCCAAGTATCATTTATCAATAGTGATGTAATAGGTAGCTTAGGCTCAGGAAACACATTCACTCTTGTAAATACTCTTGTACCGACACATAAAACGGCTGTAACTGGTGACTTTACTATCCCAACTTTTTTACAGCCTTCTTCTTCTTTATTGTATGAATGGCAGACGTGCGCTGACAACCCTTGTTCAGTCGCACCACATACCGGTACGTGCAGCGCCGTGGATTCCAGTGATGTGAAATTAGGAGTTATTTGTGTTGATGGAACCGCAACGCAACAAAATTGTGGTACTTGCAACGATACAAGTTTAGCGACAAAACCAACTTGTGAAGCAAGCGGAACGTGGACTAGTGCTTGGAATGCAGGCACGTGGACCGCTGGCGTGTGGGCCGATATCGGCTCGGCTTATGCATTTGGCAAGTCCACTGGCACCGGCGGCGCTAGCAAGCAACGCGAGGACATCACGATGACCCTTGAAGTCACCGAGGATTGCACGAGCTCGGATACGGTTCACTGCTCGGACCCTCAGCAGGTGACGACGAACTCTTACAGCTATGCCAGCTCCGTGAAAATATTCGGCGGTGCGAACTGCACGGACATGGATGACTGCAAGCAGCAGTGCACCGATGATCCAAGTTGCCAAGGTTATTCCAGTGCCTGCAGCGATGATTCAAAGGGTATAGAAGAGACGTGTGGTAGCTGCTCGGATACAGACTTAGTAAATAGCACGGTATGTCAAGGTTACTGTGAAGTAGGCGTGTCAACGCACACGGCGCCAAGTTCGGATGGATTGGATGAATGGACTTGTTCCAGTCCTGAAACAAGTGGTATCTTTAAAATAAGTAGTGATTGTCAGTTGACGTCAGAAGTGATTTTGAACGGAGAGTTGACGCTCATAGGTCAGGGTCAAACCATGAATACTTTAAAAACGATTACAGCTGCTACTTCTGGGAAAAGACACTTTAAATTGAACGGTGCCACGCATAAACTGCACCTATGGCACGTGAAACTGACGGGTGGGGATGTTACTGGCGATGGTGGTGCAATAATGATTTTAACATCAGGTGGTGTATTAAATTTATATTACTCTGAGATATCTGGTAATAAAGCTAGCGGTAACGCAGGTGCAATAAAGGCAGTCGGTGCTAGTGATACAAATAGGAATGCAATTGTAAACATTTACAACAGTATTATCAAAGATAATGAAGCTACTTCTGGTAGGGGTGGTGGTATGTATTTGTCTACAGGAGTTGTTGCTACTATCTATGATACTACGATAGATAGTAATGAAGCAAAGGATGATGAAGAAGGTGGTGGTGTGGCTATAAAGGATTGTGTGGTAACAATGACAAATACAATCATATCAAATAATGTTGCTACTTGGCGAGGCGGCGGCCTCTCTATAAGAAGTGATAGCACAGTCGTCTTACGTCAAGTATCATTTATCAATAACGACGGAAATAGCGATGGCGATGAAATACATGTAGCAGAGGACCCAACCATAAGTATTATCAATACAGTTATACCGACTGCCGCAAATAGTATTGTTGTCAAAAGCGCTTTAAGTGGCGTTACACCAACATGGACCACTTGTGCAGATGACCCTTGTACCGAAGCGCCATACATTGGTACTTGCGCGGCCGTGAGTTCCAGCGATGCGAAACTAGGAGTGACTTGCCCAGCTATGGGCGACGAATGGTGGGCGACCGAAGCCGCGTGCGGTACTTGCACGGAGTGCTCGGACACGTCTTACACGACAGAGGCGGCTTGCGTTGAAGTCGTAGCTAGCCCACAAATTGGCTACGCTCTTACCGCGCAGACATCGCACACGACGCCAGTCACAACCGATACGAACGTTTGGAGTGCATACACTTGTGCCACTCCTGAAACATCAGGAAAGTTTACGATATCTAGCGATTGTACGTTAGGTGCCAAGGTCACACTGACAGGTGATTTAACGATCATCGGCCAGACCGAAGACATGGATAACTTAGTAACAATTACAGCAAAAACGGGTGAAAGGCATTTCACGGTTTATGGAGATACCTTGAACTTATGGCACGTGAAATTGACGGGTGGGGATGTTACTGGTTATAATGCAGTTGAATATGGTGGAGCAATATTACTTTATAAATCCGATAGTACATTAAATTTATATTACTCTATGATATCTGGAAATAAAGGTAAGAAAGGTGGTGGAATTGCGGGTGAGGGTAATAGTATTTCAGATAAAGATGCGATTGTGAATATTTATAATAGTATTATTAAAGATAATGAAGGAACGAGTTGGGGTGCTGGTGGTATTTACACGAAATATACTGTTGGTACTATTTATGATACTATCATAGATAATAATGAAGCAACGAGTGGGGACGGTGGTGGTATAATGTCCTTTGAGAGTGTTATAACAATGACGAATACAATTGTATCAAATAACGTAGCAACGAGTGGGTACGGAGGTGGCATGCGTATAGGTGGTAGTGGTAGTACAATCACCCTCCGCCAATCAACATTTACGAATAATGCTGCTGATGATAATATTGGTGATCAAATGTATGCGCCATCATCACCAGACGTATGGGTAATCAATACAGTTGTGCCGACCGTCACAAATGATATGTCAACTGGAGTAACATGGAAAACCTGCTCCAACAGCCCGTGTTCAGTCGCACCATTCACCGGTTCATGCGCGGCCGTCGATGCAAGCGATGTGAAATTAGGTGTGACTTGTGCAGGCGGTACTGCGAAACCTGCATACGTGTGGGGACCGCAAGTTGGAAAAACGCAATCTACTTGCACCCTAGACTGGGACGATACTGATTACACATGGATCACAAAGACGTGGACCAGTGATTGGGACAGTGCCTTGGCTTCTGCCTATGTTTACGGCAGCGAGGCAGCTTCTACCGGTGGCACGTCGCAGGAGCGTAGCTTGGAAGCGACGACCCTCCAGTACAAGCGCTTTTGCCCGAGCGGCACATCGACGAAAACCGTCAGCTGCTTGGACATGGAAACGCCTCACAGCTACGCAGCTTCGACCGCGGTGTTTGAGGGTAACTCCTGTGCGGACCCAGCAGCTTGCGAAGCGGCTTGCACGGCCGATGCAGGGTGCGAAGGTTGGAGCAGTGCGTGCAGCGACACGACAAAGACGTCCGAAGACACGTGTGGAAGCTGTAGCGTGGACAGCTATACAACTAGCACTGAGTGTGAACAAGTCAATTCTACCTGCGAAGTAAGCGCGGCACCGACGCCGCCAGATACGAGTGGCTGGACCGAATACGATTGCGACGATCCAGCGAGATCAGGAACCTTTATCTTAAATGACGATGATTGCACCTTAGGTGCTGAAGTCATACTAAATGGAGATCTAACAATTGTTGGTACCAGCCAAGACATGAGTGCATTGAAGACAATGACAGCAGCCACTGGAAAACGACATTTTACACTTGGCGACACTTTTAAAACGAATAATGCAGGCCATACATTGACTTTATGGCATATAAAATTGACAGGTGCGGATATTAGGTCTGCAAGTGAAAATCAAGGTGGAGCAATATTTATTTCTCAAACCGGTGGTACGTTAAATTTATATTATTCCGAGGTATCTGGTAATAAAGCAAATTTTGGTGGTGGAATATATACAAGTGGTGCTAGTACTACGAATAGGAATGCGATTTTAAACATTTACAACGGTATTATTAAAGATAATACAGCAAAAGCAGGTGGTGGTATTAATATGGTTGTATATACTACTGCAACAATTGAAGATACTACGATAGATAATAATGAAGCTACTAGTTATGATGCCGGTGGGTGTGAGATACAAAGCAGTGATGTAACAATGACAAATACAATCATATCAAATAATGATGCTGCTGGTAGTGGAGGCGGCCTCTATATAAGAAGTAGTAGCACAGTCACCCTGCGCCAAGTAACATTTATTAATAATGATGCAGGTAATGATAAAGGTGATGAAATATACATTCTACATGCAACCATATCACTAATAAATACAGTGGTGCCAACTACCGCAAATAACATTTACCAACATGAAAATGTCCAATACCATCCAACATGGAATACATGTTCAAATAATTTATGTTCAGTAGCACCATTCACCGGCACTTGCGCGGCCGTGGATGCCAGCGATTCGAAATTAGGTGTGACTTGCGCTCTTCCAAGTGGCTACGGCACATCCAAAAGTACTTGCGGTAGCTGTTCCGATGCAAGTTTGACGACCAAATTAACTTGTGAGGCAAGTGCAACGTGGACTTCTCATATTTGGACCGATCCAGTTTGGACATCAGGACAGTGGAATGCTATGGCTTCTAGCTATCAGTATGGCCTAGAAAGCGCCGCAAGCGGTGGCACTTCGCAAGCAAAAGAGTGCCCAGCTGCTTACAAGTTTGGTACCTATGAAATGGCCTATGCACCAGAGTGTACAGCAACGGATTATATGACTTGCGATGCGATCGATTCGCACGATAAGACAAGGTGCTTAGAGCAAGGCTGCAGCGACGGGTCCGACAAAGATGAATCGGCCTGTGAAGCGGCAGGGGAAAGCTACGATAATACAACGGCAGCGAATGTCTTTTTCCATGCCGAGAACGTGGCGACGGAGGCCGACTGTGATTCCGAGCATAGCTGGGGAGCCATGAAAGTCAGCCTAAGTGGCAGCACGTCTTGTAGCGGAACCACTTGCTTGCGCATGGAAGGACCGAATCCAAGGCCTTGGGCATTGAACTCGATGCAATACAGCGATTTGAGTGTCAAATGTTATGTCGATGGCGTATTTGATAGTAATACAGTCGTTTCTGGCGATATAGTCAACTGGCAGGTGTCTGGATCCTACGATTTGGTCTACACGTGCAATGGTCACAGTGTGACTCGAACTGTAGTAGTAGCGTAAATTAAAAAATGAAATAAAATAAAATTAAAATATTAAAAATAACATAAATTAGTTTCCCAATGCTCCCCCTCCATACCGTAGCAGATGCAAGTACTGTCAAAGCTAGTGGCCTTCTTCTGCTTCCCGTCTTGGCTCGAAAAGTAATTTAATCGTAGTGCTGGGATGAATAGTTGCGGTTTTATCTTTGTTCGCACAACGAGTTTTCGAAAAGTAGCCGAGGCATAGACCCACGACGGTAGTAGGATGATAAATGGTTTTACTACGGCATCGGCTTGTGCTTCGACCAGCGCTTCAAGTACCTTGAATTTCTGCGAGAACGGTGGGTTCGATAGCAATAGTCTTGGCTTGTCATCTTTCTCAGGCCACTTTTTGATCTCTTCAAAAAAATCATTTGGTGTTTCTAGAACGTCTAGGCCTAGCTCTAGCATCGCTTTCGTGCTGCGATGCGTGACACCGACAAATGGTTCCCATATAGCATATTCTTTAACCAACGGCAAAATATGTTTGTAGAATTCTGGTGGTGTTTCCCAATTGTCCGAATATTTAGACTTGTCGCACATCAGTGAATCTTGCATCTTTGTAAATTGACTTATATTTTGAAAAGCGGTTCAATTTTTGGACGCTTCCTTGCCCCTTCATTCTGAAAAGGTTCTTGCATATTCGATCTCTTTTTGTTTAAATGGTTCGCTTGGTCCTCGTAAGCTCTATCAGCAAGTTGTCGTGGGAAATCTTCGTAGCGATAACATTCTTGCGCTTCATGTGCCTCTTTTAATAGATCGTATTTCGAACAGTGCTTAAATGCTTCGGCATATTCTGCATCTAGTACGACGCCTTGTAGCATCGGATGCTTCATCATGTTTCGTTGATGCACCAAGCAGGCATATTGGTCAAAGTGGTTTGTCCGGACCTCCTCTGTCGGTTTATCGCAAACAGAAGCATGGACGTTTAAAAGTTCTGCAGCTGCTTCTATCATCTGACCAGGCTTGTATAAAAATTTTCGACTGGTATCGGACGATAAAACTACTTTTTTGGATACCCACGGAATGCATGTCGTAGTCTCTGGTTTTTTCGGATCGGAAGTAGAGACCTTGCCTTCGTATGGCGATGCCAACGAAACGTGCATTTTTTCATCCGGATCATTGGATTTAAACCTGTAGCTTTGTATCGCATTGTAAAACGGTTCAGTATCATCGTTTTCTCGCAAGACTTCGAATAACCATGGAATGTAGACGTAGTACTTCTTTAACTTTTCGTGATAAACAATTTTCTTCTTCGCTGCGGTATCTTGTACTACCGGAATTTCGTCCATGTCAAAAGTTTCCCAGCCACCTTTCCATCTACCATCCTCCGTTTGCACTCGTTTCCAGCGTTCCCAATCATCTCGTTTCATGAAACCAGCTTTTACCTTCCCGGCACGCATCGCACTCACTTGATTTGTTTCTTCCCAGCACACTTCCCCATTTACCATATTTTGTTTAAAGTATTTTCGCTTGACTCTAATCGCGTCGCTCATTTTCCTTACGTGTTTGCTGGAAGACTCTAGGATACTGGCCAAGGAATCGTCAATGAATACTTTATCAACTTTAATGATGTAGCCTGGCGTAAAATTTTTTTGTAAATTTTTTTGAATGCCTGCAATGTAATCATCGCCAAGGCAAAGGTAATCCACATCGACAACATTCTTAGAAGTCGTATCGCCATTGCGACTGAGCGGTTTGCAATGGTTGTATCGTTTGTCTTCTGCATCACCAACGCTGCTTAATAGCTCAAAACCGTAATTGCATAGCTCCTTGATAAATTTTTCTTGTCCCCTTGGTAAAATTTCATCTTGCGAAATACCGCAGGTGGTGATGCAATTTGGCACCGTGGCGTAAAGCAAACTAGCCACATCATACTGCTGCATCGTATTGTTGCAATTGTAGTCTTGTCCGTAGTATTTCCCTAGTAAACTTTCGTGCTCTATTTTCAGTTGTTTCCATGATAAACTGTCGTATGGATCGATGCCTTGGCAACTCTTTTGGCAGACGTAAATGCTATTGGCGTGCGACACTGCATCGTCCTCTTCGTATTGTTTTTCTGCATCCCAATCTTCCACGATAGCATCATCTTCCCAGCTTTCCGTTCGCTCCCAATAGTCTTCAACGATAGGTTTCTTTGGGTCCTCGACTTGGCACTCCAAGGTGTAGATTAGTTCATTGGCCTTATAACGAATGACATCGCCTTTACTGTAAATGGTTGCTTCGTAGTATTGATTTTCATAACACCATTCGCTTTCCAGCGTGGCCTTCGGCTTTGTTCGATTGACGCCTGTCTCATCTTTTGCATAGATACCGCCACTGATCATGTCCGCGACATATTCTTTCGCTGGTGCATCGGATTCAACTTCATGCAAGGTTATTTCACTGCTTCCCGCTTTCGTAAATAACATAATTGTCTTGTCCGCTTCAATGCCATTTAGACCCGGCTGCTTATCTAGCAAGATACGATAGTTTTCCGAGTTCATTGGCACGCGTTGCCCATTGATATTAAATTGACAGACCTTGTTGGTTGGTTTGAAGAGAAAGAGAATCATCAAGGCTTCCCAGATCACGATGGTCGTCAACGTGTTGGTCATCCTGCCTTTGCCGCGGATTAAATTTTTTATCTCTGTAATTTTACTCAGCTTGTCCTCCATGTGAGCCAAGACGTCTACCCACGTCACCAAGGTTACCTCTGGCATAAAGAGCGGTTGGTCCTGCCCGGCTCGGACGCGGTGCTCCCATACATCAAACATGCGCCACAAGTAGGCAAAGAGATCCGCCTGATGCGCTTGTTGCTGCGTCTGACCAGCTTCGGCATTGCGGCAGGAAGTAATATCTTTTCCAAGCCGCACGATGTTTGGCATCCATAGCTCGCAATCCCGCGTGCGGGAAGCTTGCTCCTTTTTGCGGTAGCCACCATTATTGGCGCCCTGAAAGCATTTGGAATGAATGCAGTTACGAATCACGGTTTGCATCGGTGAATCTTTGTCGGGTTTTTCCAAGCGCTTCGTCGAGACTTCGCCCATCGTTTTCATATTCTTTCGAATGTCCATGCGTTTGCGTTGCTCGTTCGAGAAGTGCGATGATCCAAAACCAGTTGCATCGCAATCCTGCTCGTGCTCTTGGACGATCGTGTTGAAACAGTCCATGTCAGTCCCAGCTAAGGTACTTTGCTGCGTCAAAATTTGCACGGTACAAGGCGTCTTGAGGTTTGCGCAGTTGCTCAGAGCATTAGATTTCCCGGCCATGCCAGCGCCGGCTATTGAAACGTTGCATTTCTCTTGTATCAAGGATTTTGAACAACCAGAGCTCAAGACCAAAAAAGTGATCGTAAAATGTTGCGTGGAGACGAAGCGAAGGTATTCCAACCCAGTAACTAGCTTTTGAAGCCCGACGTCGAAAAAATTCATCGTCTTTGCTTCAAAGGTCCATGCTGGCTCCAGTCGAGTCGAGTAGCGAAAATTTTTCTTTAATTTCTCTGGATAGGTAATCAAGGCGTGCGTCGCTGGATCGACAATGGCCTCTTTCACCATGACCCTGCCAAAGGCCTTTGAAGATTTTTTAAAGTATTTGTAAAACACAGCATGTTGTTGCTTGAAGGTCACGGCAGCTGCCATTTCATCGTTAAATTTAGGGACATCCTGTGCGAAGGTGATCGTACGGAGGCGCATGACGTCTTGAGTCCCTTCCTCCCAACACTTTCCGTTGCTATCATCGCGAGTGTTTTTCGAGTTGGCCCAGACAGTAGGCACGGCGTGCCCATTGAGCGCATAGGTGGTAGCATCGGAAGATATTTTAAAATGAGTAAACATTTCCCCAACGGAACCAACAATGTAATCGTCGGTGCGGACAGGATCTTGCTCCTTGTTTTGTTTATTCAAGTCTTCCAAAATACTGTGCACTTGCCGAGTCAAGATGTAGAACAGCCAAATGTCTGGTTTGTATTTTTTCATTAATCGCTCCTCGTGCAAATCATCGGTAGTTAATTCAATCATGAAGCCACGTTGTTGCTCCTGCACAAGGAAGGTGCCGCAGTGAATGTAGTTTTTCGGTGAAAATCCATCTTTATCTGGCGTATGGTCCCCAGGAAACAGATCTCTGACCTTGTTTATGAAGACCCCAGGGGCTTCTTCGTGACATACCACGTGGTTAAAATAGGCTTCAGCATCAAAAACTTTAGTTGGACATAAGTCGTTTACTTCGTTGTCTAGCGACAAATCCGGTTGAAATTTCCTCTGTGTATCATCGCGGCACCACATATTAGAAATGTGCCTGCCAAATATACCATTGTTATTAATATAACGATACTGGTCGTAGTGTTGTATATCTTTCTTCTTTTTCCGATCGTCGTTTGGTTTGATAATAGTTTGAAACAGTTCATTGATGTCGATCGTGCAACCTTTCTCAAGCACAATCCACATGCGGTAAGCACCGGCGTGTTTGAGCTCTTCATCGCCATATTTCTTTGGGATAATTTCAACAAATACATAGACACCACCATTTCCTTCCTCTTGCAATTCGTAACCCTCCCACGTTTCTGCATATTCAACCTCATCCACAAGTTTGTATCCCTGTGCTGCTGCCCAACCTTCCACATTGTGGTTTTGCAAAGAATTCAAGGTCTCGTAAATAGTTGACCTTTCATTAACAAAAAAATTTTTGTTTCCCAGATCACCAATGTAGCCAATGATCTTTGGCTCCTTCTTTTTCTCTTTCGCCAACCCTTGGTCATAAAACTGTTTTGCTTCCCAAGCCGTGCGTGCAAATAGTTGAAACAAACGCAAATTCATTAAATCGCCGTGGCAAACAGACTCTTTGCTTTGGATTTCAAAGTAGTTGGAGAAGTTTGTGCCAAAGGTACCGACTGGCACTGTGATTTGAACCACTTGCTTGAAGGCAATTGGTCTTGCTGATGATGCCACGTCGTTGCGATCCAAAATATTTTTTGGACTGTAACCCTTCAAGGCACTATTTGGTGGCGCAAATCCATATGAAATTCTGTTTTGTTTACTCATATTTGTTTTGAAAGACTAGTTATATATGTTTCTTTCAATTGTTTATACTGAAATATATATTTATGTATCCTAGGTGAATATATGTTTTAATAGACTTATTTGTTTTAAATTTTTAAAATATTTAAATTTCAAATATTTAGTTACACACGTGGCACTGTTACAAGGGTTGTAGCTTTGGAGAGATTTTGGCGCCGAACTATATAAACACGTGGCAGCAATTTCAAATATCAATGCAAAACTACAACGTCGTATACTACAGCGGTGGATCTGGCCTACTATTTACTATACTATTTTTTTTGTTCCTCAGTTATGGATTTTGGTATTTTTGGATATTTGGCATATTCATAGCACTATCCTTCACGCCTATGATATACTACAGGGTACGAGTACCAGAAAAAGTTGAGGAAACGGAGACCCTAGTGAGGACAAAAAGCGAGATAGAAGCGTTTTACGAAACAAGATTACAATTATAATTAATTAGGTGCAAAAGGGTCGTAGGCCGGGCTAATCGGTCGATAGGGCTCTGGATCCGTCGGTGAATAAGTTGGGCTAATCGGTCGATAGGGCTTTGGGTCCGTCGGTGAGTAGGTTGGGCTAATCGGTCGATAGGGTTGCTTTTCGACACCCTCAAAGCTAATCCACGGCTGCTGCTCCAGCTCCAAGGCACGTTTTCTTTGCAGCACTGCTTGCCGTTTTGATTCCATTTCATCCTCTAACTCGATGTAGCGTTCGTTGTCATGGATCATGTCGCAAAACCCGGCACCTTGTTTGATCAATTTGTTAATTAAAATTCGCTCCGACAACCCTTCAAATGTCGCTGTGGTCTTGTCTGCAGCTGCTTTGCTGGCAGTCCGCAGGGCTCGTTCAAATGCAATAAATTTTAGTGTGTTCTCTTCTTCGTAAAATGATGTAATCCCGGACCTCGTGGTGCTCGTTAAAACGCCTTTGTTGCACATCCACTCTGCCAAGCATCGGATATAAAACATCTCGACGGCATTGTTAAACACCTTGTTCAGCTCGATGATTAGTTGGTCCTTCGCGGCACAGATACCCAGCGTTTTTGCGGTTTCAATAATGGACGTCGAGTGCAAGTGCTTCCATTCTGGCCTGGCAAATGATTTTAAAAGTGAAATGCCTTTTCTTTCCAACGTATCGTTGTTGTAAAAAATATTTTGACCATTGCCACGGATCTTCAATGTCAACAAATAGTCTCGCAGGGCCAGCAGCGAAGTAGTAGACACCTTTTCGCCATTCGGTGTTTGAATCACGATGCTTAACTTGTTCCTCTTCGACAGCGGAATGCAGTATTTTCCTGCCTCTGACCTACGGATGGTCTCCTCGATGTGCCACATCGTGACGCGCATTCGAATGCATTTCTTCTCATTGAAGGTAAACCGAATGCTTCTAGAAGATCGTTTGCCATGGGATTTGAATTTAATGAGATTGTAGACTGGCTTTAAATCTTTCATAAATACGGTATCTTCGTTTAAAATAATATTATGTGCCGTCCATGCATCGACATTTTGTTGGTAAACTAAACGTTGTTGTTGCTGCTTCTTCGTCCACACATTTATCAAACTTTCGAGCCGAGGCACGCCAGACGTCACCGTCGCATTATTGGTGCCTGCCAAATGGAACGTGTTTAATGTTAATTGCATAATCATTTGCCCGATATGTTCCGCGGCTTCAAGGCCAGCCGGGAAGCCCGGCTCCAATCTAGTGTGTGGAAGTTCATCGCTGTCCACGCGAAACATTAAGATGCGGCCATTGCAACGCATCGACATATCGTATTGAACAATCATATCTTCCATAGACTTCCAGAGGCGCCTCGAGGCATAGCCAGAGGTTGCGGTCTTCAAGGCCGTGTCCAGCAAAGAGAGACGCGAGCTAATGGCATGCAGGAAAAATTCTTGTGGATTCAAACCTTTTAAAAATGCCGATTCAATGTAACCGTGAGACGTCATCAAATGCTCGCCAAATTTGTCGCTGCTTAAAATACGATCTCCCTTTTCGGAACAACGGTAGGGCTTGATGATCGTGCCTTTCACAAACTGCTGCCCAAGCGAGCTCAGCATTTGAATGATATTGAGTAAGGAACCTTTTGCACAACTACGTTCCGAAGTAAGAGTTAAAAATCGATTGTTTTCGTTTAAAATATCTTTTGCCTTGTGCGCATTTCTCTCCTTGTACTGCATTCCTCGACGTATGACTTCCCAATCATCGCCTTTCATCGTCATGTCGTTCTCATCGTTCTGAATCAAGTGCAGCTTGTCGATTTCCAAACAACTGAGGCCGACGCTGAACCCGCGGCGGGCAAAATACTCTGCCGAGATACGCTGCAAAGCGTTTAAGAATTGAATCGCTGTATCCTTTGACTGTCCGTAAAGGAAGGGTACGATCTTCTTCTTTGCAACTTTTTTGTTGATCCCAGCCAGGATCCTGCCATGCTCGTATTTTCCAGGTATTTCTAAAGAATCCGGAAGTAGTTGCTGAATCAAGTTTCTGCCATCGTAGGCAGTCACTTGCGAGAGATTGAAGTGCGGAATGTGCATCAGCGAGTCGAAAAACAAGGATTGTCCTAGGAGCGGGTTTTCGTGCGTCAATATCCATAGGCACAAGGCAGCATCCTGCACAACGCCAACGCCACCAATGACAACGTGCTCTTTCGTCGCCATCAAGCTATGCATTTCGCCGCGGCTATCGATGGCTTGAGGCACAAAAATACAAATTTCATCGCCATCAAAATCTGCATTGAAGGGCGGAGTCACATCGACATTAAAACGAATGGTTTTGCCTCGCGGTAGCTTCACCACTTTCATTGCTTGTATCGAGGAGCGCCATAGCGTCGGCTGCCGGTTGGCCAACACATAGTCGCCATTTTCCAAAAATCGATGAAAAATATCACCGACGAGCGGGTAAATGTTACGCCGGTATCGAGGGTCGATTTTTACGTTGTTGCGTTCGATTATTTTTATTTTTTTTTCGCGCAGCAGCTGCGACAGGTGCCCAATATTCCAACTTGTTACATGCTCCTCTACCGTCAAGCCTTCATAAATATCTCTCGGAAGCCCAACTTCGTCCACGGAAATAAAAGAATCGGAGCTTATGACACTACGAGCAGAGAAATCGATGCGCTTACCGAGCATGGTGCTTCGGCAACGTCCCTCCTTGCCTTTAAAGCGCCTCGATAAGCAACTTAATTCCCGCGTTTTCACCTGCCCAGCTGGCGGCCAGAACAAAAGTACATATGCCAATTGCAAACGCGTCAAGATTCGGCGGTGCTCTACGACATTTTCGTCGTTTAATTGCACGGCATGTCGGAGCGATTGGTCTAAACGGATTAAGCTAGCCAAGCGGTGCGTCAAGTCGTTTTGCGATACGCCAGAGCGAGTCCCCGGTGTCACGCACGATGGCCGAACGCATAGTGATGAAATGGGCAGGTACTTTCTAAAAAAGGTATCTTTTCTAGCGTTTTCGTCCACGTCGAGAGCACAAAACGTCCGGAAGCTGTTTGTTGTATCTTTGATTTGAACGACATTTTGGAAGACACGTGTCATGAATTTTTTTTCTTTCAATTTGACACGTGTTTCATGGGACAACAATGGGTGCACCAGTGGGTACAGGAATTCATAAGAACCAAAATGACCGGGACACTGCTTGAAGTGCAAACCACACGTAAGACAATTATTATCAATCGTTGCACCAAGATAATTACTATTCAAATCTTCGGAACAAGTAAGTCGAAACTTTGATATCTTTAACAGTTGTTCATCATCCAGCCACGTGAAGTTTATTTTATCCATCATTTGACTTAATGAACGAATTATTCAGCATCACACCGACGACCCCGGCGAATTTGTCGTTTGGGTTGTTTCGTAACTACCTGAATAATGTAGCGCGATCCAAACGGGAGTGCGACAAGAATAAGAAACTGGAGATTTCGTCAATAAAAACATATGCGTCGTGCGCTAACTGCTTTATTAACCGAGTGGCCAGAGATAGACCCTTGAACAAGGTGTTGCATGAGAAGTTTTTGAAACGTGTAGAAAAAAGCGATCGCAATGGTGCACTAAAAAAAGTTATCCAGATGGATCGAAATGGTTTAAAAATTTTTAAGGAATTTTACGAGTCGCACTGCAAAGGGAAATACCCTGATTCCGAACTCTATGTCGATGATCCGGACCTGAAAATCATCGAGCCAGATACCATTGTCTTCCAACGGCACACAACGGAGCAAGTCCTGTACCAAAACATTCGCAACAATTTTGCGATTGCACACCGCCCGGAAAACATAAGCATTGAGCAACTATACGAAATATTGCAAAAATACGATAGCTACCGGCAAGAAATATTAAATCACCACTTCTATAGCTCCTATGGCATCGACATGGAAGTGGTGCTAGCAAATATCGATGAAGCGGAAGTGTAGACACACTTCTAAATATCGTAGTTGATCTCATCATGTACGTAATGCTTTAACGTACTGATGCTAGAAATTGGCGCGATAATTTCATAGAGCTCTTGCGGGTGCATCACCCTATTGGCGTTTTTTGGCAGGAGCTCGCACTCTCGAAGTGCCGTTGCGACGTATTCACTACAAAAAAAACGGCGTTTAAAGCCAAAGTAAGTAGGATAAGTGCCGGGTATGCGTATGCCCAATGACATGCAATAAAAACCTAATTTGTTGAATTTACAACCGATGTGCTGCATGCAAAATGCCTTCAGTTTTGCATAAACATTGTCCTTCATATAGATACTCCGGAAGCTCCACTGCCTACTAAATGATTTTTTAAACCAATGAATTGTTTTGTTATATGTTATCGACGTGCAAAAACCTTCACTGCTATCTCCATCGCGGAAAAAAAGCTCCACGTGGACCTGCGGCGCCCTTTTGTGTTTTGACCGTGGTGCCACGCGCGCCGCCCAAGAGTTCAACCATGAGTTGCGGAGCATATTACTCTCTATGTCCAGAAAACATAAGACAACCTCTTTCATCTTTAATAAATATATTTTATATTTAATATAGGTTGCTATATAAAGTAAGATATAACGTGAACAAATGTTATATGCAATTTATCTAGAACTCTTTGACCTTTCGCCATTCCTCTTCTACAAGGAAACGGCAGAGAAAGGCACGCAAACAAACATCACATTGAAAGATTCCATCATTGTCGTCCTCAGTGAATTCTAGAGATCCTCGCGTTGCAATTCTTCGTATGCTGGGCGTTGCCAGGAGCTGAGGAAGCGAGCCATCGTGAAGGAAAACAAAGGAATACCAAATAATAAGTAGGCACCAGTGACAACATTATTGATGGCCTCGTTCTTTGGCTGTTGGCTGCCTGTCGTCGTCAGTAAACCCACAGCAAAGTTGAGAGCGATTAAGAAGGTAAAGCCTTCCATATAAACACCGATGAGGATTCCTAGTATCAAGTAAAGAATGGTCATGATATAAAGTTGCATCGATTCGATGTTTTTATCACAGGCATCCAAAAAGCTTTTGCAAAAATCAGAGTTCATTGCACCGCGTTTTCCTACGACAAACGCAATGAAATCGTACCAGAAAAAGAGATTGAAAAAGTAACCGATCAACATTGCAAAGGTTGTAATCAAAGAAGTTAAATCATCTTTTTCGACAATATTGCTGCTTCCAGTGCCAGTATTCATGGCAACATCAATAAAGTAACGGAAACTTTCATCGAGTCGCAATTTGCCGAATTGGCTGTAGAGGAAAATAAACAATAAGAAGGTAAGGCAAAATAAGAGTAATTGTAAAAGACGTTGCATAATTATATTATAATTATTCGCTACCTATATATTTAAATTTTTACACTAGTGCTTGTAGACGTGCACATATGCATTTCTAAAGAGGTCGTGGTCCACACCAATGCCGGTCGTGTACCCGGGGCATTTACTAGCGGGTCGTTGGTAGAATCAGTAGAGCCATCCACATCACCATATAAATTCGATCCCTCGCATCTAGCTCTTGTATTCAATGGTCGGCAGTAAATTCCTGCTATGCTTACTGTACTACCACCATTTGGCATGTCAATGTTGTTGAGACCAGCAGCGCTTAAATCAGCCGTTGTTGTACACGTATCCACTGTATCAACGACAAAAACACCGTCACAAATTTTCTTACTGTTATCGTTTGGATCATGAGCTTCAAACTCGGCTTCCGTAATTCCTCCATCGCTAGAATCTGGGTCCCTCAGAGCAGACATACAACCATATCTCTCGTACGTTTTTGCACAACTACCAATTGCCACTACAATAACTTTCCCGTCGCCAGCAGTAGTTTCCGAGACAGAGCCGTCAGCAACAAAATTTACACAACTCACTGCCTCCGCTTCTTGAAACACTGGTAATCGACTACCAGCAACCGTTAAGGCACTGGCTGTAGTATGCCCCTGCTGGTTCACCATGAACTTATCGGTGTCCACACTAATACCACCATCAAGCTTCGATAAGCCTTCGGCAATCACAGCACCAGCCGTCGATACAGAGAATTTCGAGTCATTCGTGGTTGTCGATGTGCCGGCTACTATGCTATATTGATCACCGCCGGAAGCATCCGTGGTAAAACTATCACAGAGAGCACAGGTTCCGGTCGCATAAACTGCTCCTGTTGTGTCGGTAATAGTAACAGCATTCCATTCATAGTCAGCACTGGCACCCGTACAACTAGTTTCATCGGTAAGTAAAGTAGTTGTTGTAGTAATTCTTTTATTTGTAGTAGCTGCGTTAAAACATCCGTATCCTTGATCTATAGCAGTTACTAACATGGACTCGCATTCAGCAAAAGTTGAGGCAGTTGCCTGTGGCTGTGTCCATGTAGAACACCACCCTTTCCCACCTGTAGCAGTAAAACTAGAGGGGGTCGTGGTCGTCGTAGAAAGCCCAACGCTCATGCCACCATTTAAATTAGAAATTACACCATCTACGGTTAGACCTTGTGTTCCATCGGCTTGCACGATTAAACCCTTTAGGGAGGATGATTTTTGTGTATAGATACCATCGTTCGTCGTGATTTGACCATCAGTAGCAACGCCAGCATTACTGTTCACATCGATGCCACCGTCTAAGGAACTTAAACCTACGACGGTTAGGTCAGCACCAGCAGCAATATTACCGTCTAAAGTGGACCCTTGTTTGATATGAATCGTACCTTCGGACATGATATCACCGGTATCTTGAGCAATCGACGCCTTTAAATCGCTACCTATAGCAGTATTTGCAATACGCAAACCTGCTCCGCCGACCAGATCGGCACCGGAGCTAGCTGCTTTGCCAGTAGCCGTGATGGTGCCCGCAACGACAACATCACCAGTCGCCGAAACCGTAAATTTATCGGTGTCCACGGCAATACCACCATTCAAGTTAGATAGACCACTGGCAGCAATCTCTGCCACGCCTAGGTTCCCAGCCGTGTCAAAGGCACCTGCAGTCACTGTACCAGAGGCAGCGAGGGTCGTGATGCCATCGACGGCACCAGTGATCGTAGCACCACTATTGAAGGTAGCGGTACCCGTCACCGTGAGTCCAGCAGCGCCAGTAATGAGAGCACTGGCTGTTAAATCGGTCACGGCGGTCGTCAAAAAGGCAGCATTGGCTGGAGCCGTGTCACCGATGACAACACCATTGATTTTACCACTAGCTAAATTGACATTATTATGTGCATGGTTATTGTGGTCCAACGTAGAGGTTAAATCGTTAATTGTGGCAGATTGTACCTGTACGACATCACCAACGAGGGTCCCTTGCGACACATCCAAAATTCCGTGGACCATCAATTTGGATCCAGATGATAACGTACTGGCGCCATTGATATTCACACCTCCGTTTAACGTGGTTTTGGCAGCGACAGTTAGCTTACCGACAATGTTCGTATCGCCAGTAACATCTGCCACCGTGAATTTTGTATCGACATCGATACCCTTGTTCAAGCGAGCAATATCATCAACATCTAGAGTGCTCTTGATGTGCGCACTGCCCTCCGAGACAATATTTCCAGTTTCGGAACTTAAAGTAAGACTTACCGCACCGGCTACGGTCTTTAACTTCACGTCGCCACGATTGGTCACACTGCCTAAGCCGTTGACATTTCCTAGGATATCGACGGTGAACTTATCTGTATCGATAGCTATGCTGCTGGCATCGATGCTACCAGAAACAGCTAATTTTCCTTTGGTCGCAATGTCGCCACTGTCATCCGTGATGACGACTTTATCATTATCCATACGTAATCCGCCGTTTACATCTAATTGACCAGAGACCTGTGTATTACCAACGACACCTAGCAGGGTCATGTAACCGACGCCAACAGCATCGCCAGTAGCCGAGCCACCGAGCCCGGTCACCGTAGCTCCGGTGACATCCATTGTGGCACCATTCTCAAAGTCAATTGCAGCGCCGTTCATTAGTTGAACGGTACCAGCATCTTCGACTCGTAGTGTACCGGTTTTGGTGACGACATTATCCGATGTCGATGCACCAATTTGAAGTACTGCATTACTTTGCACTGTCATGCCGCCGTACTGTAAATTATCTATTTTTGTATTTAAAGACGCAATTTCACCGTCTAAATCCGCCTGCGCAATTTGTTTTAGGCACCTTGCAACATTTGCTCCGCTGCTACAGCACGAACTGTCTTGGTAGATATATTCTATTTGGGCGCATTTAATATCGGACACCATTGACGATGAAGTTAACCGAATTAATAAACTCAACAATGGTAGGATTAGGTTCATAACGTTTATTATAATAATACACGTGGACTTATATATAGTATTTATCTATTTATGAGGCTTTGAATAAACAAAGATTTAAAAAGAAGCCTTACTAATTATTAGTATATTAATATAAATGATATCATAGAAATGGATCAACACTTAATTTTTAAGTTATCATGTGGATACTTATGCGTTCGTGATATAATCAGCCTAACCTTTGTTTCAAAAACCATGCATATCGAAGAAGAAGAATTTTATAAATTTTTTTTTCAAGAAAGACGGTGTATGATAAACGAGTATTGGCTGGATCTGTTTCTAGGAAATGCGGAAATTAATAAGTATCACATTTATGACATTTTGGTAAATTTTCAAGATTGTATCTTAAACAAAAAAGTCGCCAATTACAAGTTTAAAACGTTGTGCCTATTTTACGAACTCAATTTCATAGATTTTCCAACAGAGCAAACGTCCAAATTATGTCAAGTGGTCATACGAAACGGCGTTGGACTCTTGAAATCAAAAAACCAAATGCAAATGGAGCTACAAAAACTATTGAACCAATTTGGTCGCAAGAAAGGGGATTACTACTCGTGTAAAAATACATTGAAGAACAAAATTGAACAGTGCGAGACGAAATGTAAGGCATTAGAATTAGTGACAAAAGATATCAACAGTCATCTAGGAAACATCAAACGCGCATTGGACAAAAAAGATAGCAATGTAACGTGGCAGGACCGTTGCAAACGAATGAAAAGAAGCAACTGTGATTTGCGAAATCGATTTCAAGACATTAAAAAAATTCATTGCGAAATCCACCATACCGCTGCCCACGTGGACAAGAAAAAAGATAACGTTGACATTATTGATAAAAAAATGACAGAAATAAAATCATATTTGAATTATCATCAACGCGTAGAATTATTATATCTTAGCACCATTCGCTAAAATAAGTGCAATGAATGTATCTTACCCCTTACCAGCGAGCAACAACCAACGGGTGTTGGGGTATCAAATCAATAGTGGCCCACTGAACATGCAAAAAATAGTATGGGCTGGTTGCTTTTTAAAGGAAGCCGAGCAATTAGAAATGAAACATATTTTTATTTCACAAAATAGCATGTCCGAGTACACGCACTGCATCTGGCCCTATGATTCCAAACATCCATTGATATTATCATCGGAAAATTATAATATCTTTGACCTTGCTTTGGCGAAGAGAAAAAGCAACCGGTATCTGTTCACATTGAACGGGCAATCTTTTTTTTTACCATACCTTCCAGTATCCTTGCACAACCAACATTTTAATTTGAAGTTGGAATTTTGCGATAAAGGTTATATCGATGGGGCATTTGCAATGCATCAACAATATTGTAAAAAGGCATTAAAAAGACGGAAACGAAATATAAAATTTAAGGGGTTTAAAAAAATTAAGGTAACAAACTTGACAAAATACAAAAAATATATCATCAATTTTAACGTGGTGACAAGTAAACAGACCATGAATTTAAATATTCCGCTCGAGTCATTGTCCCCAGCAGAAAAACAGGTATTGGATCAAGCCGCGACGCTGTTGCATATGGTGTTCCCAACTTTATTTAAAGTACATTAACATAAATCTTTCATACTTTTTAAATTACTACGGTTATCGTTTGTGCATGATACCATATTATGACAGAGGTTGCAAATATTATCACCAGCGAATTCTACTAAACTATCGCTCATTGTACCACAAAATCCACAACGTATTTTACCAATACCCAACATGTTTTGAATATTATTATGAATATTATCTGGTATAGCCGTATTTGCTTTTTTCTTCCCGTCTACGGTCGTACGTTCCAGTGTTTTTGTCACGTCGTGCAACAATAAATTTGTTAAGTCCTCTGAAGTTGTTGAACCTTTTTCTTTCATGAAAGCCAGCTCTGATAACTCTTTCATCACCTCTGGTGTTATCGAATAAAATACCGGTGGAAATTCATCTTCCATTGTAGCATCCTCTTGAATGCCTCTTAATATATTGTAAATGCTTTTTAATCTACTCGTAGGGTCCATTGTTTGTAAGTTAAGAAAAATATATATTTTGTCGTCTTTCTTTTTTTCTTTGTTTGATAGTATTCTTGTAGGCTCCCTAAAATTCAATATTTAACTAATCGGCAGGAAAATAAATAACTTAACAAATTTAAGATTATTGTACTATAAAACCGTTGAAGTGACACAGATAAAGTATGTTGGCACCGATACAACTATCAAAGAAACTGACAAAACAAGTGTCAAAACGGTTGTTGCGGCAAGAGAGTGAGGATAAAACGGAGGCATTATTTAATTTATATAGGCAGATTTACAACGAAAAGGAGACTCAACTGTTCATAGAGAGATTTAAAAAAGAGGAGGATCCAGTAGTGGCATCAACATGGGTTGAAAAAGCGATAGAAAATGAATTAAATACAAAGGAGGCAGATGCATTGCAACCGGAGTATGATATTATGGAACTAGAAAAAAGATTCAACCGATTGCAAGACATTACAAAATTTAAAGGAAAAAAGAATAAAATCGTTAATTTTGTGGAAAAGAGCATGGAAGAAGCTAAGAAAAATGTCAAAGGCGCTCATAAAAATATTTTAAAAGAACAAAAAGATAGTTTAAAAGCATTGCAAAATTACGTTTATGAATCAAATATCGAGGAGAGGAATGAGGAAATTAAGAAGAAAGATGATGAAATTAAACGGTTAAAAAAGAGCATTGAAATGATGAAGAAACAGGAAGTTAAGAAAAGCAAATTTGATAATAATGATCAAGAGTTGACAAAATTATTAAAAAATATGGATAGCTCCTCATTTACTGAAAATGAAGAGAAAATCCTACAATTGTTGAAAAAAGAAGTAGCAAATTTTACAACAGAGAATATTAGTGGCTGTGTGGAAAGGGACTTAGTGAAGAAAGTGTACACCGAAAATATTGATAAACGATTGCGACAATTAAAGGATCTGGAGCAGGTAACACACTCTGGCAATCAAACACCAGAGGCAGTGACACGACTGTTAAAGGAGGAAAAGAATATTCTTAAACGAAGTAAAAAGAATGAAGTTTTGAAGAAGGAACTAAATGATATCAAAGAAGATCTTCAAGAATTAATAAACAGTAGTAATAAAGAAAAAATACAACAACAGGCACATCGTGACGCGATGGCGAAGCATAGAAAAGATATGCTGAACATGAAAAGGGATGTAGAAAATCAATACCTCAAACTCCACGGTATTTTAGAAAAGATCGGGACAAAATTAAACAGAAAAGAACGATCAATTTATAATTTATATGGAATAACGTGGGCACTGGAAGATTTAATGAGTATATTTACCAGTTTGTTCCAGCTTAATCGCACTGGTATCACAGAGCGGTTGAGAGGGGCCTTGAATGGTATTTTAAATTTAACGAAAACATTTATGACAGCCCTACTCGACTCTCTCTTTTCCATTCTGCGACGAGTCATCGATTTTTTCACATGTTTTGAAAAAAATAGTATTTTTATCTGTCTGATTTTCAAATTTGGTGCTATTATGATGGCATTGGCCGTTACGGCGGTTCTAATGCTGTTTGGGTATCTATTACTAAGTCAATCCGGTATCTTGCCTATTTTAAAAGCTGCCTTCTCGTTTTGCTACGATAATTTTATATATTACGGTTCGCTAATTGGTAATTTCATATTGGAAAATGTACCATTTCTCAGGGCCCTGTGGCAAAGCTTAGTCAGTTACTACACCTACTTTATAGCAGTCGTCACCGAAGGTGTACCATTAGGTGTCGAGTTTATAAAAAATTGCATTAGCTGGTTAGGGAAACGCTTAGCTGGATTGGTTACAATTATTTTAAAATGGATTGCATGCCAAATGGGAGGCGGTTACTTTATGGATTGCTCGCAATATGATATTCTGGAATATTTGCACGTTTCGGCAAGAGAGTTGCAATACATAGGAGGCAATTTCTCCGAAGGTTTCCAAAACATTACTAACATGACGAGCACTCTAAAAAAGGAAGAGAAAGAAAAAACACAATTAAAGTTTTAATTTTTTTTAGAAAGTTTAATTTCATACAACTTGATGCTGTAACACAGTGTAAATAATTCTTGAAAAAGAATATCTTCTAGAAAAGCTGGAACCAATTGCTCCAAATGCTGTTTCGCCTGCTCTGGTGTCATTTCCACACCAAGAAAAGCATTTCTATTTATAAGAGCTTCCGCGAGATTTTTTAAGTCGTCTGATATTGTATATTGCATTGTTATTACTTTTTTAGTAATCAACATGAATGATATTCATATCATTAGTTGTTTTCTTTTTCTATTTTTAATTTTTCAACTTCTTTTTATCTACGCGTTTTTGGATTAAATTCGACACGTGGCTTATCAAAAATTACAAGAATACCTTAACATTTAAAAACTATGATTATTTTTTTCTATAGGTGATTGTGGACACTCGCAGCCGTGGGTATTTGCAAATTGTAATTAAATGTCTTTACTTTAGGGAAGAGTTTTTAAAATTTTAAACTATTTTTAAAATTAACCAACTCGCTCAGCAGCTTTTTTTTAAGGAAAAGGTGGTGCAAAAACCCATTTACCAATCAACTTTTCATCCCATTCATAAAATGGATGTATTGTATACCAATCATCATCTCTCAATTCATCATCTCTAAGTTCATACAATTCAGATATGTCCATATCCAAACGCAACTTCTTACTTTCCACATAACTTTCCATAAATTTTATTTCTACCACTTCACGCATGTCCATATTAAGACGCATTTTCTTATACTCCACATAAGTTTCCATAAATTTTATTTCTTCTTCTTCAAGTGCATTTATTTTTTCAAATATTTTAACTAAATGCATATATTTTTTCCAACTCTCCTCATAATTACATTTTTGACATTTTGCAATTCTTGCTTTTTTAACTGTTGATTTTTCATCTACAGCTGCTGTCGCTTGTATAAGCCAAAATAGCTTAGATTTCGGTGGGGATTTCCTTGGTTGTGGATATTTGAATTTTTTACGTGATATTTTTGTACGGGCCATTTTGTTTCGTTGCACAGTTTTCTGTTATAAATTGTTATAACTTTTTACCTTTTAAAGGATAGATAGTAATTTTTTTTAGTTTACTATTTTAAAATTGACTAATTCGACTTCTTTTTACTATAATAAGACATAGGATTCTTAGTGTACTGTAAGACGTGGCAAAAAAAGAACACGTGGCACGCGGAAAACGAAACGAAACTAAAACCGAAACCAAACAAAAACAACGAATCGGAAACAAAACTAAAAACAAAACAAGAAAAACAAAACAAGAAAAACAAAACGAAAATGCCGAAAACAAAGAAACAAACAACTAGCGTTGTCAAAGCAAAGTCATTCTTTACGAAAGTGGAGCTGGGAAAGCGATACATTCAAAAAGGTGGAAAATCATATCATGTGTGCATTCATGAAGTGGAAAATTTAGTTCGTGCGAGGAAGAAAAAATGCCACAAAAAAAAAATGGGCGTGAAAGCAAAGAGATATTTTATTAAAGTGGAGCCGGGAGAGCACACCATTGAAAGAGGTGGAAAATGCTACTTTGTGTCGATATGTGAAGTGCAAAGTTTAATTGAGGAGAAAAAATCAAAGAAAAGTCAAGAAGCTTTGGAAGATGTAGCGGAAAAGAGCAGTGTGCCTCCATTCAAAAAAGTTTACCGTTTGTTATTAGAACGGGAAGGCGAAGAGGATGTGTCAAGGTGGCGTTATCCTGTGGATCCAGCAGCAGCAATTAATGGAATATTAAAATGCTTAACTCCCGGTTCTATGTGGTCTGTCAACAGTATCAATTATTGGCATGCACGCATTGGGGAAGAAGTCGATGATTATACTGGGGAGAAACACATCTGGATTGGCAGCGAACGACAATTCGGTGATGATTGTCGTTATTGGACTTCATCGTATTATAAAAATATTAAGGAGGTAATGTTGGGTAACAAAAATGCAAAAGGCATCCTAGTTTTAAAAAATGGCTTTAGTCCTTATCGTTTTGATAATGGTATGGAGGATATGACGATACCAAATGATAAAATTATTATCGACGAAAAGCTTTTTTACCAAATGTCAAAGAAATTACGCGAACAATTTTTGCGTAATGTCTATGCCGATGAAGTTTACATTAAACACGTAAAATTAATTAATGAATAATTTTTATAAGTTTACACACCACTCTAGTTTATTTTTTTTGTTTTTTGCTCGAATCACTTCCACCATATGGTGCGGATCTTTTTTTTTTGTTAACTGGCTTCTCGACAAGAAGCTCCCCGTCAGCCAATAAACTGTCAAAGGTTTTTTTCGACATACGAAATCCATGCCCGCTTTCCGGCGAGAATTCAAGATATTCCCACCATTCATCATTTGTATGGCTTACGGTATCGCACCAATAACGAGTCAACATAGCCCTCTTTCCGTCAATCCAATAGTGGTGAAAAATCTTTGGATGTTTTTCATTCAATTCCTTCAACGGTGGCAAATCAGCTTGAATCTGCTTGAAATATAAATAAAGATCTTTCGTGTTTTCTTTGGCATCGTAAAACTTTTTTTCCATTTCAAGCTTCTTATCTTTTTTGTCATCGCCAAATTTCGCAATTGCCATGCGAAACATGTTCATCAAATGCATGCGAGCACGCCAATTTTTTGTTAAAATAACCCACATTTTTATTTCCTCCGGCTTCATATCGGAAAGATAAAGCCAATGGGTATTCGTGATACCCATATTAACAGCAATTTGCCTGTAATTGTTTTCAAACCACCTTTGTAATTCCTCGGGATTTTTCATGAACGAAACTTCTTGCTCCTCCGTTGCACCCAAATCGCCTGCGATCAAAGCCATGCATTCTACCAAGTTGTCCAATGCAAAATTATCAGTGCTAGTAATATCTTTAATAAAATCATCCGGAAAGGCCATACTTTTCGCACAGGCGTATACCTTTTTTAACCAATCTTCAATCTGTTGCTTTGGGTCCGGTAATACTTTTGGCTTTGCGTCGATCTTTACCGATGGCACATCTTCCACTTGAACTGATGCTGCGTTAACAATAAGTGGTAATTTTCTAGCATAAGAATCCTTCAGTTGACTATTACGATAGTCTTCCGCAATTTGTTTCATTGCTGATTTAGGAAAGTCTGACCAACATGTTAAATTATTCAAAATTTGTTTCCAATCAGTAATAAAGGTAGACATTTTCTCCTTCGACCAATTGTAAAACGCAGGACCCTCACACTCTGCTACGGCTCGTTGCGCAGGGTTCATGTGCGAGCGAATGCATGCAGCATAACGAATTTGTCCATTGCTAGGCATAGTTGTTGTTTTTTTTTATTTTTATTTCTGGTACGTTTTTTTTTATTTTTATTTCTTACTATGTTTTTTTTTATTTCTTAATATGTTTCTATATATTTTTATATATTATATTCTTCTATGTACCCTTTTGTATTTATGTGGATTTATTGGTCGATAGAACTATCTATCATATAATTTTATTATGACTTCGATTATGGAGGTCCTTTCGCGTTTTTAGTCTTTTTTTTACATAGTGCTATATGGTGCTAATACACAACAAAAGACAAACACCTGCAAATTTTCGATGGAAAAATAGCATAGGCACACTATGGCTTATTTTTAAGAAAATGACAGAGTATGAAATAAATATGAAATTAACATATAATAAGCTAGAATAAGATAAAATAACATAGAAACACATATATAGACAAACATAGAAACACACACACACACATATAGAAACAAAAACAAAAACAAAAACAAAAAACAAAAACAAAGAAGTAAAGCAAGAAAAACAAAACAAGAAAAACAAAAAAAAATATGAGTTCACAATATTTAGATTTAAAAAAACTTCAAAATGATGCGCTTGAATGCATCAGAGGACATGAATATAAAGATGGTAGTAGTAAAATTTGTTTATACATCATAAAAGATGGAAACAGCTTACGTTTTGTTGCGCAAAAAAAAGAAAGCGGTAAAAAGGCAAGAAATATAAAAACATTTTCATTAATGCGATTAAATATATCTGTAGTACATATTTGCCAAAAAATTGTAGAGGTTTTGGATAGTATTGTTTACATGAATGTTGCGAGTTTTTTTACTATATTGGTTGATAAAAAACTTCTAAAAAAAACAAAAAAAGAATTTGATGATGCCGTTGAAAAATTAAAAAACAATTATGCAAAGGAAGAAAAAGATATTGGTTCTGGCTCTGGTTCTGGCTCTGGTTCTGGCTCTGAATCTGGCTCTGGTTCTGGCTCTGAATCTGGCTCTAAATCTGAATCTGATTCTAGTTCTAGTTCTGAATCCGATGATGATTCTAGTTCTGAATCCGATGATAATGTGGAGGAAAAGAATGAAAATGATGTTGATGAGAATGGCCATAGCTCTTCCGGTTTACATGAAGAAAAAGATGATGACAGGGAAGAGATAGAAAAGGTTATGGATGAGGACAATGTAGTTGAAACGATTGAAGAAGAAAAAAAAAATCTTACAAATGCCTTCCTTGGCAAACGTTGTCGTGAAGCGGAAAATGGTGGAGGCGATAGAAAAAGATGTAAAAGTTCTAGTAATCCATCTAACTTTTCTATGCTTGTGAAGTGGTTTGAAGAAACTATGAGAAAAAAGATGAAAAGGCCAAAACACGTGTTATATGGTCTTACAAACGACGGCAATCCAAAGAAATTTGTATGGCATATATACAGAAAACAATATCATTTTGTATGTGAACGGCATGGTATGATTGGTAAAAAGACATTTTATCATGAAGATAGCGGCGAGAGTTGTAAGCGTTCAAATCGTGATGAAGGTGACTTTATCGAAGCATTGAGACAAGTCGAAAGAGATGAAGGTGGTTTATTGGACACAAGTTCTGATAAACCATTTCCCTTCCCAGAAAATTTCACACTTAGTAAGGAATATATTGAATATGAAAATTAAAAAAAGAAGCATAGCAAGGAAGCGGTGCGAAAAATAATGAAGGAAGAAAGAAATGAGTTGAAAGAGTAAAGAAATTAAAATATTATTAAAAAAAAATTAAAGATAAATTTAATTGAAAACGATGTAATACTTAAATAATTAAGGTGTATAGTTTAAGGTCATATTTAAGGTAGAATTTAAGGTAGAATTTAAGGTCATATTTAAGGTAGAATTTAAGGTCATATTTAAACTTAAAAAAAAGAGGAAGAAACTTGTTGCAAGAAAATTCTTTTTAAGCACAGAAAAACTAATATAGAAACTAAAGAAAAACTAAAATAGAAACTAAAGAAAAACGAAAAGAAGAAAAAAGAAAAAAGATAAAAGAGAAAAGAGAAAAGGAAGAAGAAAAAGTAAAGCGGATAAAAAAAAGAAATACAATATGTCAACAAAAAAAAATATGTCAACTATTACAGCTAATGAAGAAGAGGAACAAGAGATATCCTTCATGGTAAAACTTCTTCTTGAGCAAGAGGTAGTCGCTGGTCCATCGAAAAAGAAAAAATTGGTTGATGTAAAACAATTGTATATCAACAAAGATAAACATGACTTTCATTCTCAATGGTACAAGTTGCACCCAAAATATGTATGGGATCCATTAAAAGGTATTTGGCAAGACATTATGAATCCTGAAACCGTGATATTACGTCGTCGTCGAAGGCCACGTAAGCGTAAAGTGGACCATGCTGATGATGTTTATGAAGAAGTCGAAAGAAAGCGACGTGCATTATCACTTCATCTTCACAGGCAACGTATTCGCAACAGGATCGCCCGAGCAAACGCGGAAACTGTAAAAGCTTGTGTGAAAAAAATCGTGGATTATCTAGAGATACAGGAAATGAAACGACGTGTGCAATATATGATTGGAGTGGAAAAAGAAATGAAAGCAATGTTAGATGAAGAAAATGAAGCTGATATGTTGAAAATGTTGACAGAATAAGAGTAAACGTTGTATAATTTTATAATTTTATAATTTTATAATTTTATAACATATAATATATAATATATG